>MDTE01021573.1_pt1 | contig 34468 bp, 12 predicted proteins | sample 811231 | NCBI WGS metagenome assembly MDTE01 (sample SAMN05326651, study PRJNA326480) | marine metagenome | isolation source: seawater | place: Indian Ocean: Red Sea | collected 2010
CATCATGCACGAGATGGTCCCGGCCTTCCTGGATTCCGCATTTGCCGACAGCCGCAGTTCACTGCGGCAGATCGTCACGGGTACCAGGCCCGCTCGAGCGTCGCTCGACATTCGCAGCCAACTGGACACCCTGATCGACTACTACGACATGGCTGGTGTCGCCGGTTACGCCTGGAAGCCCTTCGGCACCAAGATGCGGAATGCGACCTGGTGGTATCACAGTTTTGATCCGCCCGAAAAGCAGGCGAGAGAAAAGAGCAATCGCTATCGAAAGATCACGTTTCCAGAGGGGATGAAGAACTGGTTCGCTCAGGAGTTCGATGCGTCGGCGGCCGGCTGGAAATCCGGCAAGGCCCCTTTCGGTCGGATGGGAGCCAAGCGGGACAGAAGACGACCTCGTTGCAACGGGCGACTCTGTGGATGTTGCGAAATCCCGGCGACCCTCTGGGAGAAGGAAGTCCTCCTGATGCAACAGACGTTTGATATCCCACCGCTCAAGGAAGGGCACGTCTACCGGTTGATCCTGGGGGGTGCCGGCTGCGATCGATCGGGCGAGGGGTTCGCGATCTACGTCAACGGGAAGTTACTCACCCGATCTGACGGAGGATTCTTTCGCTATACGGGAATCCGAGGTGCAAATATTTACAACGACATCCTGCCGGAATTCCAGAGCGGCAAGGTGACGATTTCGATCATCAGCTTTCTCCGCTACACGCACTTCCGGGACCGCACCACCTACTTCGGCCCACATCGCGATTACTACGGTAAGCCGGTCCCTCCCAATGGGCACGTCAATGTGTGGATGCAAGAGGCCAGGCTTTCCCCGGAATCCCTCAAGGCGGCGATCAAGCAGCAAACGGCTACCCGCACTCGAAACTGAAGGCGATATCACCGTGGTCTCAATTCTGTCCAGAATCGGTTTCAGGGATTTCGGCAACTCCACTCAGCTCACCGAATTCACACCCTTCAGTCCATACTTCGAAGGACCATTCTGAGATGATTCAGGACAACCAATTCGTCAATGACCCGCTCTCCCGATTCTGCGAGCTTTATGACGCGTTGAACGAGGACCGGGGCTGGTTTGGTGACGCGAATTCCCTGCGATTCGCTGCCATGACGGCCATCAGTTGCGAGGGGACACCCCAGGAAATCGCCAGATCGATCCGATCCATGTCGGGCGACATCAAGGAGCACGCCGGTTGGTTTGGTGAGTTGAATTCGTCGCTGAGGTTCATCGTTGCCGCCATCCTGGTCCTCAACAGAGATGACGCCGGTGAGTTTCTCGACGAGGTCAAGCGGGTGCGTGAGCTCTTTCGCGATGCCAGTCTCAGACGTGGCGGCATCTACGAGACCATGGCGATCCTGGTCCTGAGACTGCAAAACGACTTTGAGCCGATCACTGTTGAACTTATCTCACGATTCCAGGCCATCTACGAGGAGATGAAGCGGCACCATTGGTGGCTCACGGGACCGGATGACTTCCCGGCCTGCGCAATCCTCGTCGGACAGGATGCGTCTCCAGCAGACATCGGCGAGGAGATCGAGGAAATCTACCAGGCACTCAACGCGTCCGGATTCTCTGCGGGAGACCCACTTCAGACAGCTTCCAACCTGCTCTACCTGGCTCACCTCGAACCAGCCACCGTCGCACGCCGCTACTCGGATCTGGCCAGGGGGTTCCGCGGCGAGGGCGTGCAGATCTGGCAAAGCGACTATGACGAGCTGGCCATACTCAGCTTCCTCGACCACCCGGCAGACCGGGTCGTGGAGTATGTGCTCAGCGATCGAAGCGTCATGGAACAACTCCGCCCCAAGCCCGACCGATCGCTCACATTCAACCTCGCGGCGAGTACGACATTCCTGGAACTGGTTCAGCGTGACGACAATCTCGACGCGATCAGCGATGCCAAGGCGCTGATGGACATGCAGGGCATTATCAACGCACAGCAGGCTGCCTCCATCGCTGCAACGAGCAGCGCGGCCTCAGCTGCTGCCAGTTCGAGCTGAGACAGGCTCCAGACGCACGGCTCGACCTGAGCTGGCCGACGCAGCCCGCATCATCAGGCGGTAAGATGTGGCCGATCCTCTGATCGCCTCGTCAACCGCACCGGAACGCCGGCCCCATGAATCGCCTCGCCTGCTCACTCGGCCTCCTCGTCCTGACGACCGCGTCATTGCCATCGTCGTCGGCCGCCGATCCCCCGAGACTCGCCGGGCCCTACAAGCTGCTCGCCGCAGACTTCACGGGAAACGGGCACCGTGACCTGGTCATCGGCTTCCATGACCTCGGCCTCCTGACAGTCGCCGAGGGCAACGGTCGAGGCCGGTTTGCTCACCGCGCCATCACGCCCATCCGGCCAGCCAATGGACAGGGCTTTGTCGGCGGGTCCTTCAACATGGCCACCGGCGACCTGGACGGAGACCGCCGCCCGGACCTGGCGGTCGGCTGCATGGGGCGGTTCGTGTTGATCGCCCGAAACATTGGAGACGGACGATTCGAAGCCAGGGTGAGATTCCCGACTGTGAGTGGCGCCAAGGGAGTCGCACTGGCCGACCTCGATCGAGACGGCAAGCTCGACCTCTTGTACACCGCTCGCGGTACCGGCCGTGCGGGTGACACCAAGATCGGCCGCCTCTATCTCCGAAAAGGACTCGGCAAGTGGGCTTTCGGAAAACCCATCGAATTCGAGGCCGGTATCTCGGCCTACTATGTCGAAACCGGAGACCTCAACGAGGACGGCTTCCTCGATGTGATTGTCCCCAACGAACTCGGTCGCACCGCGTCGTACTGGATCAACCCCGGGCGATCCCTGTTCAGATCGCGGCCGCAGCTCAAGCGACGGGTGGTCAACGTCTCGGGATTCCGGATCAATGATGTCCGGGCCCGGGATTTCACAGGCGACGGACACCTCGACTTGCTGACCGCCAACTGGTCCTCGTCAACCGTCTCGCTGTTTCCCGGAAGTGGTGACGGCACGTTTGGAGCCGAACGACTCATGCCCGCCGGAAAGCACTGTGTCTTTTTCGCCGTCGCCGACTTCGATACCGACGGCGATCTCGATTTTGCCGTCACGCACTGGACCGAGGATTTTGCCAGCGTGTTTCTCAACGACGGCACCGGCCGCTTCCCACGCAGGACCGATTACAAGACGGGCCTGGGCAACTACGGCGTCCTGGCCTTCGATGCCAACGGAGACGGTCACATCGACCTCGTCACGGCTAACTACCGGCACCGCAGCACGTCGGTTTTGACCGGCATTGGCGATGGCACGTTTGAAGCTGCTCAGACGGTCATGAGGAGCTTCAGGCTGACAACCAGCGGGTTCGCGAGAGACAAACGCCCTCAATGACGCGGACTCCCACCCGGTGAGTTCTTTCTCGCTCCCGAAGAAATTCGTGATATGTTCGACAGCACCTCGCCTGCGTGAGGACGCCATCGAGCCAACGGGCATGGGAGCCTCATGATGGCATCACGCGCCGGTGCGAGCACACTCACGATTCGAATTCCAGCCAGACCGCCATGCCCGATGCCCCTCTTGCAGAGCTGATCGCGCTCTTGGCAAGGTACGAAGCCGACGGCGATCTCGCCTCTCAGAAGGTTGCCGAAGCCATCCAGGCACTGTTTGCGGCCGAGGCCGTCTCGGACCCAGGTCTGGCCACGCTGCTGGAATTGCTCCTGCAACATCGCCAGTCGGTGCCCGACCCGGCCATCGACAGCCTTGTCAACCACATCCGTCATGTTCGACAATCCGCGGCGGAGCGATTTCACCAGGCCCGCCAACAGGGCCCTGTCGATCTCGCCGACTTCGAACGCACGCTCGGTGACTTGCCGCTGGAGGAAGCACAGCGGCCAAGTACCGCCAACCCATGGCACATCACCTTGCGGTCAGCCATCTCGCTGGCACGCGACCGCCGGTTCCTGGCATCTCGTCGTGACCTCTCACCGTCCGCAGCACAGGAACTGGACCGGCAATTCGAGGCCGTTGCTCCCAAGTGTTGCTCGATTCTCGAGCACGCCAACCGCCGGCTCGTGCACGAGCTCATCAACGCTGTTCGCCCCGTGGCCTCCGGTTCACTCGACGATCACTGGGATCAACTCCTTGCCATCCTGAATTCTCCTCAGGCCGTAGTCCCGGCATGGAAACCGGACGACGACCTCGAATCACTCGAGTCCCTTGCAGTCGGTTTTCATTCCGCCACAACGTCTCAGCAGCGTCAGCAGTGCCTGGACCGTATCTGCGTGTGGTCCGGTGGTGAGTCCTACGAGTTGATCCTGGATCTGGTCGAAGCCCATCCCGAATTCCGCGACCGCGTGAGCTTGATCCTGACCTGCCGCAATGGACCTCGGCAGGCCCGCGGCTGGACGGGATGGGAAAACGCGCTGGGGCGAGCCAACACTCGGAGACTCACCGATCTGGTGCAGGTCATCCGACACTCGCCGATCGAACTCCTGCTGCTCTGGGCCTCGCGGCAGGAGGGAGTCAGTCCCGAGTTGCTCAGGTCCCTGAACGAACTCTGTGACGAGCACGCTGTGGCCGTCAATGATGAGGAGTTCATCAAGCGGTGGGGGCACCTGCTGACCGGCGCGGAGATCAATGCCCTGCTGGGCACGGAATTCGAAGACGTTGTCGCTGCACCGGAAAACGTATGGATAGACCCGGAGCCAGGACCTGAATCAGCAGCCCAACGAGACCCAATCCCGGTGAGCCAGCAGCCCGCAGTCGCGACTTCGCCGGGTGCGGCGCGTGCCGAATCTCCTGTGGCTGCGAGTCGACCCAGACCACCACACCCGGCGTCGATCGTCTGGCGAGACCATATCCAGCCCTGGCTGTCAGACAACTGGTTCCTCGTGGTCGGCATCGTAATGGGAGTCGCCGGAGCCTCACTGCTGTCGGTCTGGCTGTGGGACTCGGTCCCGCTGGTCCGATTCACAGTCTTGCCGACGATTCTGGCCGTCTTCACCCTCGCCGTGGCCTCGGTCGGGTCGTGGATCGAGCGTCAGAACCAGAAATTCCGCGGTACGGGAATCGCCATGCGCGGGACGGCGATTGCACTGTTGCCACTGAACTTCATGGTGGTGTCATTATTGGCAGCAGAGGAAACACTCGAGCATAAGGTCGTCGCGGTGATCGCGATGGGCCTGACCTACGTGTGCCTGTTTGGCTGGGCTTTGAGACGTTGGTGTGGTGCGGTGCACAAACCCCTGGCTGTGCCGCTGGCGGCCGCCCTGCTGGCGACCAATGGCCTGGTGATGGTCGGGCCGATCGCCGCGGTCTTGTCCCAGAATGACTGGGCAGGTCTTCCGATGTTGATCGCCATCGGTTTTCACGCCGGCTTCGGATTGGTCGCCTGGACGGTGGTGCGTTTCGCCACACGCATGCTCACTCTCGAACTCGCCTCAGAAAAGAGCGTGCCCTGGTTTGTGGGGGCCACGCTGGCGGCGTCGTATCTCCAGGTGTTTGGCTGGGTCCACTTTCAACTGGGAGCTCTTCCCGAGATCTGGACATACGCCCTGCTTGTCATTCTCGCAGGTTGGCTCGTGCTGTTCACAGAACGACGTGCACTGGAATTGGCCGATGAGAGCAGGTCTTCAGAGGACCAGTCGGGCGGGCGGTTGGGTCACGAGTCGTTTCTGGGATACGCGATGGTGATGCTCGGCGTCCTGATGGGTAGCACTCATCAGTACGTTCGCATCGTCTCATTGGGCCTGGCGGGAATTGTCTGGCTCTACCAGGCCTCCAAGCGAAAACACGAGCTGCAGCACTGGATTGGCCTGACGATGCTGTCCCTGGCAGGTGCGTCGGTCGCACTCCTGCCAAGCTTCCCGCGTGATCCGTGGTTGCCCTCGCTCGGACTGGCCATGGCATTCATGATGGGTCTCGTCCATCGTCTCGCCCGGCATCGCGACCGCCCTCTCCTGGCCAATGCGGCACGAGGTCTGCAGCCAACCCTGGCGATGCTGACAGCAGTCTCCGCCGTCCTGGCTCAATGGCACTTCCGGTCCGCGCCGATCGGGACCGCCGGATTCCTCGCCGCCGCCGGCCTCGTGTTTGCCTGGCGGGCCTGGCGAGACCAAGAACTCCGTTGGGTCCACTCGGCCATGGCGATTGTCGGCATCAGCCTGCCATACATCGGCTGCGTCGACATGGTCGAGCGCCAACTGCGCGGTAACACGATGGCGTTCGGGCTGGCTGCCGCCTCACTGGCCTGGCTGCTGCTGATCTGGGGGACAAGGTCCCGGCTGTTGCTGAAGGCTCGTTCCACCGTCCTGATGGTTTACGGCTCACTCGCGGTTGCAGCCATGGTGCTCCGGGTGCTCTTTGAAGATGGAACTGCCACCGACCTCGATCCCTGGCATCAGGGCATGGAATACGCCGGCCCGCTCTTGATGGCAGGAATCCTCGCTATCGCCACCTATCACACCCGTTCCCTTCTCCCGGCCGTCATGGCCACGGTGATCGCCGTCATCCTGTTCCCGGAGCTGAAGGCCCGGTTCTCCGAGACGTTTGATTCGCTCGGCTGGGGCACTGGGCTGGGAAGTGCGTGGAGCGGGCTGGGGCTCGTCCTGCTCTGCTTCCCGCTGTCTCGCGCCTCATGGCTGAATGATCTCGGCGAAGGGGACAAGTTCTTCGATCGCATCCCATTTCCGTTCCGCCGATATGACCACACACTGTTCACGTGGCCAATGGCCGCCTCGGCGGTGTTTCTCAGTTTTCGAGTCGATTCCTGGACGGTGCTTCAAAACGCGATACCAGGATCATTTCCGGCTCAGCTGGTAGAGCTGGATCTCTCGCTGATCCCCTTCCAAACCGCAATCGCCGTCACACTCACCGGAGCCACCTGGACTCTTCTGGGCGTGTTTCTCCGTGCACGCCGCGGCGCATCAATGCTGGCCCACCTTGGCTGGATCAGCGTGCTGGCCGGACTCCTGCTCGGCAACCATCTGCTGGAATCGCCCTGGCATTTGTCCTGGCCCATTCTGTTGACCGGTTTGATCCTGCACGGGCTCGAACTGCTGTATTCGATGCTGCAGAGCCGCCTGCCCGGGATCGAATCATCACTCGCCGTCCCCACCCGGGCCGTGCTGGCCATCGGCAGCCCGCTGCTGGCGGTTGCCTTGGTTGGCACGCTGCTGCTCATCGGCGTCGCTGAATTCCAGGAATCTGCATTTCTCGTCTTGTTTGTCGCCGTGCAGTTGGCCCGCCTGGGTATCAGCACCGGCCGGCTGGTTTTCGGGAGCTGCCTGTTTGGCCTGGCTTGGGCTGCCCTGCTGGCCAGCTCGGCTGCCGATTCAGGAGCTCTTCTTGCCCAGTTGTCTGTGACCACAAGCCTCACACCGACACTCTGGCTCGTGCTCGGCATTCATGCCGTCCATCTGGGCCTGGAAGCGGCCAGGCCGGTGCACCACCGATTGCGAGCTCTCCTGAGGCCCTCGCTGGTCATTTCCACCGTGGTCACAGTCATCATTGGCATGATCAGCTGCCTGGATGCCATCACGTCGGGCGGCCTGACTGTGCAGCAACAGTGGCTTGCCCTGGCAGCCGTGCTCCTGGCGGCGAGAAACCACGGTTCCGCCTGGGTGAGCCTGCTGGGGTTGGCACAGTCCTACATCCTCATGCACGTCATGACCGGCCTCATCGAACCCGGCCAGCCCGTCGCAAACGTCGACAACCTCCTGGCACCGTGGCGGATCGCTTCATTGGCTCTGACAGCCTCCTGCCTGGGCTATTCCGGCAGCCAACTCGCACATCGTCGCCCCGCATTGTTGAACGGGCCGTTTGCTGAGCCGATATTCGGCGCTCAAGCTGTGTTATGGCTGTTTGTGCCGGCGGTGATGCTGTCGGTGGTCGCCACGGGAGTCCATGCCGTGGCACCCGCGTACCGAGCCAGTGAGATTCAGTTGGTGACTCCGTTCCTTTCGGCGGTCGCCATCCTGATCGTAACCTGGTCGCTCGGCAGCCGCGAACTGGCGTGGATGGCGGTGGCAACGCTGAGCCTGGGCAACATTCATGCCGTGCGTCTGTTGGCTGGTGACGAGCTCAGAGACGTGGGATTGTCCGAGATTCACCTGGTGGCCCTGGGGCTGGTGGCTTCACTGTCCGAATTGACGGTGATCCGAATGCTGTGGCGTCGCAAACGCGTTGCCACCTTCGTCAACACTGCCAGCCTGGCTGGAGCTGCTCTGGTGCTGCTTCTGATTTGCTTCAACTACGTCACAGACCCCGGCCTCGCCGACATTCCGTGGGGCCGCTTCGTCGTCTCCGGTGCGATGGCGTACGTCGCCGGATTGTACTTCCGCTCCGCGGCACGCCGTCCGACGACGGAAGACGCACCGAGATCGGTCTGGCGTGAATCCGGCTACCACTTTGGTGTGACTCTTGCGATCTGGTGTGCGGCGCTGCTGATCCCGGCATTGCGAGAGCCCATGACCGCGCTCTTTGCGTTGGCCATCCCGGTCGGGTACTTCCACATCCGGACCGAGCTGGGATTTGCGAGCGGGTCGAATCTGGCGCCCAGCTACCGCAATTCGACAGCTGCCCTGTCGCTGGCGATCGTTGGACTGTGGCTCTTTCGCGTGGCCTTCCACCTGTTGATGTTCCCCGAGCAGCCGTTCGACGTCATCAGCTACCACGCGAACGCGCCGCTCGTGATGCTCCTGTCCATCGTGATGCTTCGACTGCATGGGCTGGGTGGAGCCAACTGGCTGGCACTCTACGGTGGATTGTCCTTGCTGGCGGGGAGCTTCTTCTCGCTGACATGGATCACGCCACTCCGGCCACTGGACCACCCCATGGCGGCCGCATGGTCCGCGATCGGCTTGGCCCACTTCTGGACCCTGGTCAGCCAACAACGATCCCCGTTGCGGACGGCCGTTCAACGAATGGGTCGGATCGACGGCCCAACCTGGTTCCAATTACGTCGGATCTGGGGCGTCAGCCTGCTCATCGCGGTACATGCCAGCGCCGTCTGGGGCCTCTTCGAGGCCGTGGGGATCAGCGGATTTGTGGCCAACCCGGCATCGGAGCGACTGGCAGCACCACTGTTGCTGGGAGCAGCCAGTGTGCTGGTCCACATGGGGATCATCCGCGGTTCGGCCATGTACCTTCGAGTAGCGGTCGTCGAGGTCCTTCTCGCCCTGCACGCCGGGTTTGTGGTGGAGAGCTTTCTCGCCAGAGAGCACATCGTCTGGGCTCTGCTCGGCGGCTGGACCGCCGCACTCGTCACTCTCGAACTGGCGTCGCATCGAATCACGAATGCGAAACCGGGAACCGGTGCGGCCATCCTCGGTGGCCTGACGCTGGCACACATCCTGTTTGAACATCATCCCGATTCGACCACCGGGCTCTGGGCGTTTGCCATCCTGGCCCTGCTGGCAGCCTTGACTCCCCGAACGAGCCACAACCCGAAGTCGGGAGAAGAGGCCGTGGCGGCGTCCCTGCTGTTTGTGGTTCCGACCTGGCTGGCGTTCTTCAGCCAGGCCAACCTGTCGGAGGTGGTTCGGACGGCCGACTGGACCTGGCCATTGCTGGTGACCACCTCAAGCTTGTTCGTGACCGGAAGCCTGTCGCGGTGGTTCCAGGCCCGGCTTCTGACATCGTATGACACGTGGCGTCAGACGCGGCCCCGGCTGGTTGACCAGGCCCTGTCGTTGGCCGGCCGCTATGGCGAAGTCATCAACATCTGGACTCTTCGCCTGGGCTTCGCCTCAGCGGTGGTCATCCAACTCGCTCACTACAACCAGGTCCTCGCCGCCCGGGACATCGCGTTGCTGTGCCTGCTCTATGCGGCCTATTCCGCCGGTTGGTATTTCGAAGGCCAGCGTCAACGCACCATGTCCACCTATGTCCTCCTGCAACTCTGCGTGCTCGGGTTCTTTTCCGTGTTGCGACGACAGTTGATCAATTCGATGCCCGAGCTCTGGAGCCCCGAGTACGATGTCTGGGCCAGCCTCGTCGTGTCGTTCGGTCTTTGTGGTGCCAAGCAGGTGATCGACACCCGGCCCCGCGAGATTCGGATCCCACTGCTCGGGACGCTGATTTCCTTGCCGGTCGTGGCACTGGTCTGGGTGATCTACAACCAGATGGGGAGCGATGTGGCGATGCTGGTCGTCGGCCTGCACAGCCTGATGTTCACATTCCTGGGCAAGGACGACCGTGAGTCGCCTTACAATATCGTCGCCGTCGGCGGGTTCGTGGCGTTCGTGCTGCTGTTCTTCTGGACGCGACTCGAACTGCGCATGGTTCACGCGTTCGTGATTCCCGTCGGCCTGGGAATCCTCGTGCTGCTCCAGCTCTTTCGGGGTCGAATGGAAGCCGAGACTCGCAATCGGATTCGGCTGGTGACCTTGCTGACCATGCTGGGCAGCGCCGGTTACTACGCCCTGCTCGACAGCAGCCACCCGGTCGCCTTCCATCTCACGCTGATTGTCCTCAGCCTCGCGGCCATGGGCCTTGGCAGTTTCCTGCGAATTCGGCTCTACCTGGTACTCGGATTCACCGCCGTCCTGGTCGATGTCGCTTCCATCGTGTTCCGGATTCTTCGAGACGCCAACCAGACCGCACAGCGGGCCTCCATCGGTGCACTCCTGTTGGTGATTGGAATCGGCCTGGTTGGAGGGACGATTTTCTACAAGACCCGTCGCGAACAGGTCGACGGAGTGATCAACGGCTGGAGGCAGAGGCTGGGCGATTGGGAGTAGCGGCCAGATTCGTCACTCGTCAGAGGACCTTCCGGGACGGCGGCAACGTAGAATTGAGTCAGCCACAGTCTTCAGGATAGACTTGCCCCCATGACCCTCGACCCTCGCATCTTTCACCCAAACGGCCGTAGGCAGGTACTCCAGATCGGTGGCCTGGGGCTATTTGGCCTGTCACTGGCCGATGTCGACGAGATGGCCGCTGCAGCTCCGGCCACACGCAGCCAGTCGCAGGATCGATCGGTGCTGCTGATCTACCTGCCAGGCGGGTTGTCGCATATCGACACGCTCGATCCCAAGCCGATGGCTTCAGCCGAGACGCGTGGCGAGTTTGACGTGATCAGCACCCACATCCCCGGCGTGCGGATCTGCGAACACCTCCCGCAACTGGCCGCACGCAGCGACCGCTGGTCGCTGGTCCGATCCATGGGGCACCCGACCAACGACCACACACAGGCACACCACTACGTCCTGTGCGGCAAGATGGAGTTGCCGACACCTTTCGATCGCGCGAAACCGGCTCCCACCGACTTCCCGTCGATGACAGCCGTCGCCGGCTCACATCTCGATGCCACCGGCCCACTGCCATCCGTGGCGATGCTCCCGCGGCTGTTGATCAACGTCGCGCGACAGGTCCGGGGCGGACAGACTGCCGGGCGGATGGGAGCCCGGTTTGATCCGTGGCTGCTCAAGGCGGCCGCCGATTGCAACCAGTATGGATCTTGCCCGGACTGCTTCATGTTCTCGAACATGACCACTCACAAGCACACCGGGTTCCCTGTCCTGAAGGCGCCCAACCCTCGTCGCCCCGACGACGTGACACTCCGCCGGGTGGATCGCCGTAGTGACCTGCTCGAAGAACTCGAGCAGCAGCAGCGACAACTTGAGCAATTTGCCCCCGTGCGACAATTCGGAAGGCAGAGAGAGCGGGCTCTCTCGTTGCTCACCTCGCAGAGGGTGCGCGATGCCCTCGATGTCGAGCGGGGCGATCCGCGGCTGCTGACCCGATATGGGAATGACCTGTTCGGTAAGACACTGTTGCTCTCCAAGCGGTTGATCGAAAACGGCGTGCGGATGGTGCAGGCTCACCTCGGACGAGGCGTCTCGTGGGACACACACGGCGACAACTTCCCGTTGCTGAAAAACAAGCTGTTGCCACCGCTCGACCGAGCATTGTCGGCCTTGATCGACGATCTCCACGAGAGCGGCATGCTCGAGACGACCTTGGTGGTGGTCTGCAGTGAATTCGGTCGCACTCCGAAAATCTCCCGGCTCGTACAACACTACAAGTTGCCCGGCCGAGATCACTGGGGAGCGGCTCAATCGGTGCTAATGGCCGGAGGAGGAGTCGGCGGCGGGCGAGTCATCGGTGAGACAGATCGCATCGGAGCCTACCCGGTCGATGCGTCGGTGAATCCACAGAACCTGGCGGCCACGCTCTATGAGACGCTGGGCATCCCCCGGTCAGCCAACTGGAAAGACGTCGGCGGCCGACCCTACCACGTGTACGAAGCCGATCCGATCACCGGCCTTGCCTGATCGACCTCGGCCCACAAACAGCCCCCCTGATTGCCTCGCGTTACATTTGACATCACCCGACTGGTCTCGGATGCTGGATCGCGAAAGCATGGACAACCACGCTCTGCCACTGCGACGTTTGGTAGATGTCCAAACATGAAGTCCGGGGGGATCTGTCGGAAGTTCGCTGCATAAAACTGATGACCTGCGGTGCCAGCAGATGACTGTGTTCCGCGATTGGAGTCCTCTAGACCACTGTTTCCAGACCGCCCCAATCGTGTGAATCGGGGACTGCCATACAAACCGAATCCACTGGCCTGCTCGGACGTTGTGGGTCCCCAATGTTGTCAGGACGGAATTGTGTCCACTGAACGTATCGGTCCCTACGAGATCATCAGGCCCATCGGGCAGGGAGGCATGGGTGAGGTTCTTCTCGGCCATGACGAACGTCTGAATCGCCAGGCGGCGATCAAGGTCCTTCCTGAAAAGCCCGACGACAACGAGCAACGTCGCCAGAGGTTCTTGGAAGAGGCCCGCTCGGCCTCAGCGATCACGCATCCGAATGTCTGCGTGATCTATGACGTCGGCGAGACTGACGACGGTCAGCCGTTTATCGCGATGGAGTACATCGAGGGAAACACGCTCGATGAGCTCAACTCCACCGGTCCACTCACGACCGAGTTGACAACCGAATTCGCCATCCAGATCGCCGACGCCCTACAGGTGGCTCACGAGGCGGGGGTCGTCCACCGCGACATCAAGCCTTCCAACGTCATCATCAATCCGCGTGGTCAGGCCAAGGTGCTCGACTTCGGCCTCGCCAAGCGGGTCGACGAATCGCCCGAGGCAGCGGCCAAGCGACTCGTGGAAACCCACGAGGGCCAGGTGTTGGGCACGCCCAGCTACATGAGCCCCGAGCAGGTCATGGGGCAACCGGTCGACGGGCGGTCCGATATCTTCAGTCTCGGCGTGGTCATGTACGAGATGATCACCGGCCATCAGCCCTTCACCGGTCGGGCCTTGGGCGAAACGCTGCAGAGAATCTGCAACAACACGCCCGACAACATGGCCAAGCACAACGACCAGGTGCCGCAGGGACTCGAGCGGATCACACTGAAATGCCTGCAGAAGGACCCGGCTCACCGCTACCAGGACGCCGGTGAGATCGTTGTCGATCTGAAGACGCTCGCCGCGGTTCTCAGCGGAGAAGGAGTTGAGTCGATCCCGGCCGCCGTCGCACAGACGATGACCCAGATCGTTGAACGCGACACCGCCATGCCCTCGGCCGACGACATCCGCCGAAGCGACATCCTGATCAGCTGCTCGCAGCTCGACAACCAGCCGGTCGCCGGCAAGGACGAGGGGTGGATCTCGCGGTTTCAACGCAACCTGAAGATCCGGCTCGAGCAATTGACCGGTGATCGTATGAACGTGTCATTCTGCGAGATGCCGCCAGGGAGCGATGAGGTCGACGAGACCGTTCTCAACGCCATTCCCGACGCCCCCACGATGGTGGCGGTCGTGTCGCCACCGTTTGCCAAGTCGGACGCCTGTATCGACGGCACCACGCGGTACTGGTCCGAGATGCTCGAGAATTCTTCCACGGGCAACATGGCCAAGTCGCTCTTCAAGGTCGTCAAGACGCCGGTCAAGGACGAGGATCTGCAGCCGCAGGTCGCGAAGATCTTCCAGCAGCTCCTCTCCTACGACTTCTTCGACCAGGACCCCGAGACCAACCGGGTGCGGGAGTTTGACGAATCATACGGCGAGGCGGCGGCTCAGCGTTATTACGAGATGATCTACGACCTGGCCTACGAGATTGCCGACGCGGTCAAGAAGGCCCGGCAGTCGGACACCGCCGGATCCGGCTCGATCAGTCAACTGCGGAAGTCGATCTATCTCGCCGAAGCGACATCGGATCTGCGCGACGAGCGTGAGAATCTCCGCCGGGAATTCCTGGAACAGGGTCACCTCGTCTACCCCGACAGATCCCTTCCCAACGAACTGGAAGAACTCGAATCCACCGTCCAGGGCTATCTCGCCGAATGCGATGTCATCGTTCAACTGATCGGCGGGCGTTATGGGTTCACCCCCGAGGGGGCCAGCGAGTCGGTCATCGTGATCCAGAACCGGCTGGCCCGTGCCGAGGCCGAGTCTCGCCAGACTCCCAGGTTCCTCTGGCTGTCTCCCAGCAGCGAGGCCGAAGACGACCGGCAACAGAAGTTTATAGAGTCGCTCCGGCAGGAACCGGCCACCAGCCACGGGGTCGAGATGGTCCGCGAGTCGATCGAGAACTTCAAGGAATTGCTCGAGCAGAGGTGGCAGGCTGAGCTCTCGCAGAAACAGCAGGCCGTCGCCAGCGACGGAGCTGCCACGACCGGCGAGACTACCGGCGTTTACCTGATCTTCGAAGAACGCGACGAGGCTCTCGCCGAGCCGATCGAGGACTTCCTGTACGAACAGGGGGTCGAGGTCATGCTGCCGGAATTCCAGGGCGACGAGCACGAGATTGACTCGCTGCACCTTCAGCACCTGACCGACTGCGACGGCGTCATCGTGCTTTATGGCAGCAGCAGCAAGGCCTGGGTCGACATCAAGGTCCGCGAATTGACCAAGGCTCTTGGCTATCGCAACGGGCGTCCCATTGAAAAGGCCGCCGTCCTGATCGCTCCGCCGATGGACCGCCGCAAGGAACGGTTCCGCAGCCTGACGGCCGAGGTCTTCTCACCGGACGGTGACTCGCTCGATGCATCGATCCTCACCGGCTTCTGCCAGGAACTCAAGGACCTCTCCTCCTCCGCGCCGGGAGACGCGGTCACCTGAGACCGCGCGACTCCATCACACCAAGCAGGACTCTTCAGCACCCATGGCTGACAGACAACTCTTCAACCCGTTCCCCGGTCTCCGCCCGTTTGGCGCCGAGGAAGACTACCTGTTCTTCGGTCGCGAGGAGCAGACCCGCGAGCTTCTGCAATTGCTGCGGACGCATCGCTTCCTCGCCGTCGTCGGCACCTCCGGCAGCGGCAAGTCGTCGCTTGTCCGGGCCGGATTGCTGCCTGCGCTGTATGGCGGGACGATGGTCGGAGTCGGCTCCGACTGGTCCACCGTCGTCTTCCGCCCCGGTGGGGACCCGTTGCTGAACCTGGCCGAAGCGATGATCGAGGCCGACCTGTACGATCCCGAGGATGATGAGGCGCCCCTGCGCATCAGGGCCACGCTCAGTCGGAGCCGTCTTGGCCTGGTCCAGTCGGTCAAGCAATCGGATCTGCCTGAGGGAACCAACCTGCTGATCGTGGTCGACCAGTTCGAGGAACTGTTCCGCTTTCGGGACACCTCCGAGGAGCACCAGAGCCGGGCCACCGCCTTCGTCAAGCTGCTGCTCAATGCCGTCGCCGATCCTGAACTGCCGATCTACGTCGCGATCACCATGCGTTCCGACTACCTGGGCGACTGTGCCCAACTGCCAGGACTCGCAGAGGCGGTCAACGACGGCGAGTACCTGATCCCCAAATTGACCCGGGACCAGAAGCGAGACGCGATTGAGAAACCGGTCTCGGTCGGAGGGGGACAGATCTCACCCGCCCTCGTCCAGCAACTGCTCAACGACGTCGGGGACGACTCCGACCAGCTCCCGATCCTCCAGCACGTCCTGATGCGCATCTGGGACAAGTGGGAGTTGGATCAGAACGCGGCCGGGTCGATCGACCTGTCGCACTACGACTCGGTCGGCGGCATGAACAACGCCCTCTCGCTGCACGCCGACGAGGTGCACGACGATTTGCCCGACGACGACAGTCGGCAGCTCTCGATGCGCCTCTTCCAGGCGATCACCGAACGGGGTGACGACGAACGGGGCATCAGGCGTCCGACCCGGATGGACCAGCTCTGCGAGATCGTGGACGGCAGCCCCGAAGAGGTCGCTGTGGTACTCGACGCCTACCGCCAGGCGGGCCGTACGTTTGTCATGCCCGGGCAGGATGTCGAACTGAATTCGGAGACCGTGGTCGACATCTCGCACGAGAGCCTGATGCGGGTCTGGCAGAGGCTGAAGGGATGGGTCGCCGAGGAATCTCAGGCGGTCCGGATTTACCGACGCCTGGCCGAAACAGCAGCACTGCATGCCGAGGACGCAGCGGGAGTCTATCGCGATCCCGACCTGCAGATCGCCACAAGCTGGCGCGACAATTCGCAGCCGACCGAGGCCTGGGCGCATCGGTATCACGCCGGCTTCACCACGGCAATGGAATTCCTCGACAAGAGCTGGACCGAGGCCCACGCCGAGGAGGAAGCCCGCGAGGCGGCCAGGAAACGGGAACTCGAACAGGCCAGGAAACTCGCCGAATCTGAACGCAAGAGGGCCGAGGTCCAGGCCAAGGCCAAAAAACGGGTCGACATCCTCCTCGCAGGTATCTCGGTCGCGTTGCTGATTGCCGTCGGCATGTACCTCTACGCCGAGAAGCAACGGGAAATTGCGGAGAAGAACGAGGAACTGGCACGGACGGCGCTGGATGACAAGGAGACCTCTGAACGGCAGTTGAAACTGAAGCAGAGAACTGATGACCTGGCCACCGCGCAGGCCATGTTCGAACAGGGCAATGTGGTCGAGTCTCTTCGGTCTCTTCAGGACGCCTGCAAGCGAGAACCGACCGAGCCGGCCCTGCTTCGCCCTGCGATGAGGTACATCAGCCAACATAACTTCTTTTCCGCGACTGATGCCTTCAACTTGCAACGTCGGTTTGCCAAAGACGCGCGCGTCTTCCCGCTGAAATCTCTGAGAGGCCTGGCGATCGCCGGAAAAAACGGGGATCTCCTGCTGATGTCGCAGGGGCGTTCGTCACCTGCCACGACGAAATTCGATGCAGCTGTTGTTCAATGTGCCGTGGCAGAAAAACACCTGCAGGTCCTCACAGCCGACGGGACTGTCCATTGCTGGTGGCCGGACGAAGACCGGCAACTGTCCATTCACAAGCAGCTCGAAGATGAAGCCGGGTTTCCGGCGACGTTCCCGGCCAACAGCGTAACTTTCGTCGCGGGGCACATCGCCGTTCATTCGGGACAGACACTCTGGCTCATCGCCATGGATCAGAACCAGTCCCCGTTGATCGTCAAGAGATTCACACTGGAGGCGTCACAGTCCATCCTGCGAGCTGCTGTCACGACTGACCTGACACGTGCCTTCCTTGTCGACCAGGACGAGCATTACCGACTCATCGACCTCGTCAAGGAACCCACCGAAATCCGGAGCTTCCCGGCGCAGTCGGAAGTCATCTTCATGACGGAATTGCCCCTGCAGGGAAAACTGATGTCGGTGGAACGAGAGGGTCTGATCCATCTGGTCGATGCAATGGACCCCAAGCTGGACATGGTCCTGGATGTCGAAAACGCCGCGACTTCCGTCAAGCACATCCTGGTGAGCCCGGACTCGACGCGCTTGGCGATCCTCTCGCAGAGCGGAGACATTGGCGTCTTCAATCTGGCCGACGGTGAACCATTCTTCACCCAGCAGGAAAACAAGTCATTTCAATTCGAAGTGATACGGTTCGATCCATCGGGTGTCGCAATTGCCGGAACCGACCGAGACGGACACCTGACTGCGATCGACAGCGAGACCGGACAACAACTCGTTGTGCCGTCGGTGGTCAAGGTAATCCCAGGTAGCTTCTACGTCGCACAGCCTCTCGATTCGGATGGCCGTCCCCAGGCAGGCCTGTTTGTTGGAGGACTTCCCTACCGCCCACGACTCGTCCAGTGGAAGCTGGTCATGCGGCTACCCAACCAAGCCGACCTCTTGCCGCAAGGCGATGCGATCCGACAGCGCACGTTGTCGTCCGGATTTTCAGCTCTCTTTTGCAACTACTGGATCGGCCGCATTTCCGGGTTTGGACGATTTCAAGGGGCTCCGGGAAGCCCCGTAGGACGCGGTATCGACTACGGACCGATGCAGAATTTCACCAGAGCTGTGATCGAGCGTGAAACCCAACAGCCGAGCCGATTCTTCAACCCGGAAGCCCTGGCCAACTACTGGAGTGAACAGGCTGCCTCCGGCAAGCCCCTGTCACTGGCGCGAGCCGTTCTGTCGAGCCAGCTAACCCCGAAGGTGCTTGCCGCTTCGATGACCATGGCGAGTCCGGAACAAACCGGAAACCTTTCGGCACGTTACCACCAGATTCACTTTCTCCGGCAGCACTTTCAGTTGGCAGACGATGAGGAATTCAGTGTCGACCTGCTGCAGCGGTTGGCTCAATACCCGTCCCTGCTGGAAGCACGCAGCATGGCCCACGACGACCAACGCCACGTCGGCCCAACCCTGGCGCTCGATAATGCCACACATATCGGCTCGTGGGACGGCTTGAAGAGTCGCTTCACCATCGAGGAGGGCATCATCTCGACACCCCAGAAGAGCGCCCCGTGGCCCGGAACCAACAACCAATGGGTCATCTGGCGAGGAGCTGATTTCTCGGACTTCCGCCTGAGAGTCCGGTACCTCCTGACGCAAGGCGATACCGGCGCCTTCATTCGCGGGGTGCCTGCTGATGACGCGTCACTCGTTCCCGGTGCGCGTTCGCTTCACGAATATCTCCAAAAGGGCTACCAAGCCAATCTGATGGTGCCAGGCTCAGGTATCGCAGGAATGAGCGGGGCACAGACTTCGTATGGCTACGGCCGAAACTCAGGACCGATTGCTCTGGCTGGCGAGCATGCGGTCACACGTCGGTCGGGACAATTGAAGCGGCGCCGCCTCTCGCCGACCACGCCGAGTCGAGACGCCATCCTGGCGGCGCTCGCTCACGGTGAGAATACCGCTACGCTCTCTGTCGAAGCACGACGACACCGTATCGACCTCACCGACAACGACCTTCACCTCAATACATCCTTTGATTTTCACAACCTCCGAAGATTGTCGGGCAGCATCTCAATTCAGTCACTCAATGTCGGTACCGCCTTTCGTTTCAGCAGCATCGAAGTCAATCGGCTCGGTCGAGATCTGGCCGATGCAGAATTGAATCGAACAGCCATTGATCGAGAGGACCTGGAACCGCGACTGGTCTGCGACATCCTGCAGGCTCAGAAACGGTGGGACGAGCTGGCCGCACAGCTGAAGAGCATCTTGGCCGCCGATGAGGGAGGCGATTGGGCCAACACGATGCTTCGCGACGTCAACATCCGCCGACGCAACACGCAACGACGCCTCGCCCGTGCATGCCTGACCAACGATGTGAAGTCCACCAGACAGATCATCGACGAGGTGTCCGATCCGGCACTGCTCAACCGGTTGGCTCACGAAAACGTCGGAGAAATTGGCCAAGGGACATTCCTCGGTACTCCGGCGCTGGTGGCCGCAACCAGGGGATCGCTCGATGTGCTGAAGTTGCTTGTGGAAAACGGTCTGCAGATCAGCCAGCCAAGTGGTACCCATGGATTTGTCGTTGCTGCTGGCGCAGCGATCAGCAATCAGCCGGCCATCCTGAAGTACCTGCTGGAACAAGGCTGTGACCCTGGTAGCGTGAACCGATACGGGTTTGCACTGCTTCAGGAAGCCGCTCGCTGGAGTGGTCCGGAATGTGTCAAGATGCTCCTGGATGCCGGCGCGACAATAGACCAGGGATCGTCGGACGGTCTCTCCGCGATTCAGTTGGTCACCACAGCGTCGGTTGATATCAAGGATGTTCCGAATCCTGGAGAGGACAGGGCTCGGTGGATCCAATACGCCCGTTCCGAACGGCGTCTGGAGGTGGCCAGGCTTTTGATCGAGGGCGGACTCAAACCGGACACGAGGTATGGCGACAGGCCCAGCGCCATCGAACGGGCTGTCGAATTGGGTGACACCAAGTTCGCTGAGTTTCTGAAGAGCCAGATGAAGTGACGTCTCCAACCGGCCTGCGAGTGATGTGTGGACCGGCAGGCTTTTAGTTCGCCGGCGGTTCAAACACCCGTGTCGGCGGCAGAAAGTCACCCGTCGCCTCATCTGACGGGTCCCTGAGTTCAAACTCGGCTTCCACCTCGTCGATCCAGTGCCGAATCTCCGCCTCGTACTCGCTCGTCACCCCCGCCTGGATCAGCTCGCGCTGAAACTCCGCCACGCCCCCGGTGTCCAATTCGGCCTCCTCCGCCGACGGGAACCGCTCGAGTGGATCGGGATCCACCAACCCGCGCAGCAGCCGCAACAATGACTCGGTCACCGCGAACTCATCGACCGGCAACACGCCCGGCAACCACTCGAAGACCGTTCGCTTCGCCACCAGCATCTCCGCGAAACTCATGCCCCCAAACGGCTGTTCCCCCGAGAGCACCTCGATCAGCATGTATCCCACACTCGCCAGGTCTGACGCTGGTGTCCCCGGCTTCCCCTCCAACACCTCCGGGGCCGCATAAATCGGCGTGCAAGGCTGCGACTCGGGACGGTTCACCAGTTCAAATGCCGCACCGATATCAATGATCTTGACGTTGCCACTCCGCTTGACCATCACGTTGGACGGCTTGATATCGTTGTGCACGATCCCGTGACGGTGCATCGCTGCAAGCGCCGCCAAGCACTCACGGATCACCGACGCCGCCGTTCCCGGTCGCAACCGCGGCTGCTTGCGCCCCTCGGTCATCACCACCTGGTTGATGGACTTCCAGCGACGATCGGTCACCTGTTCTCGGATGTGACCGTACGCATCGGGAGTCAGGAGCCTTCGCAGGTCATACCCGTCCACCCACTCCATCTCCAGGACGTGGATTCCGTTGTCACTGATCACGTTCTGGACGTCGACGAGGTGGTCCTGCTGGATCCGCGCGACGCGGGCCGCGACGCCCGCCAACCTCGCCATCTCCTCGGCATACTCCTCGCGGGTCGTAAACCGCTCGGGAGAAAACACCTTCAGCGCCACCGGGATCGTGAATCCGTCCACACCCTGCCGCTCGCTCAGGTACACCACACCCTGGCCACCGATACCCAGGCACTTCTGGAACGGACGCGCAGCCTGCCACGACACCTGGCCACCATTGACCAGGTCCCGATACCTGGTGGCTAAGGCATCGAGAGCACCAGTTGCGGCCGCTGGTCCGTCCGGATTCGCCTTGTCCAGTCCCATGTCTCTCATCACCACACTGCGCCCACCCCAAGGCTCTCGTGTAGCCAATCACCCCCGGTACCTCAAGAGCCACTCATCCTCAAGGCGGTTTCCAACCGACATTTCTTATTGGACCGGTCTATCCACTCCCACCCGTACAACCGACACAGTCCTCCCCTCTCTTCTGACGACGCTCCCTCCAGCTTTCAACACCACGCGCCCTGATGCCGCACCACCCGCGCAAGTCTGACGTCGGTCTCGCCCTGGCCGCATGCGCCCTCGGGCTGATGCTCGTGACAGCCGGTTGCACACGCGGCTACTACCGCCAGTCTGCCGACGATCAGACGTACCAGATTCTCGAAGAGAAAGCCGACGACCCGCGGTGGAACCAGGACACGTTCGACATCACGCCCGATCCCCGCAGCCGCTTCTTTGACCCCCACGACCCAGACAACCCACCGCTCCCACCTGACGATCCGGTCGCTGGGGAGGCCATGGAGTCGGCCTACGGCATGAAGGGGTCGGATTTGTGGAATGACCCCGAACAGCTCGACCGTCTCGACCACGTTGAAAACCCAGAGTGGACCGTGGCGCTCGGCGGCACACCGTTTGTCGGACCACGGACCAAGCTTCCCCCGATCCACAAGCTCACGCTCCAGGACGCCGTCACGCTCGGCCTGATCCACAGCCGGGACTACCAGGAGCAGGTCGAAAACGTCTATCTTGCCAGCCTCTCCCTGACCTTCGAACGCTACCTGTTCGACGTCCGGCCACGGGCCTTTGGGACCGAACCAACCGCGGGACTCCTCGCCGGATTCACACCCGGCGAATCCGGACGGCTTGAACTCGACAATGCTCGCGCCGGATTCCAGCGACTCTTTCCCACCGGCGCGCAGTTGATGGCCGAAATGACCAACAACACGCTCTGGATGTTCTCCAGCGGAGACAGCACGGGGACCGCCGGAGGGCTTGCGTTCTCACTGGTCCAACCTCTCCTGGCCGGCTCTCAGCGCGAGGTGGTCATGGAAAAGCTCACACAGGCCGAGCGGAAGGCCCTGTACGCGATACGGGACTTCGCGCGATTCCGCAGAGACTTCTACGTCACCATTGTCACCGGCGAACGGGCCATCCCGCTGCCTGGGAATGCCGGAGGTGGAGTTCTGGCGTTCTTGATTCGCGGTGAACGGAGCCCGACAGTCGGATTCTACTTCATGCTCTATCGGTTGCAGACTCTTCGCAACGTCCGCTCCAACGTCGCCAACCTCGAGGCACGAGTCAATCAGCTCAAGGCCCTCGCACAAGCGGGACTGGCGACGTCACTGGACGTCACGCAACTGGAGAGTACGTTGCAACGACAGCGGATGTGGCTGCTCATCCGTGAACGCATCTACCTCGACCAGCTCGACCGCTTCAAGCTCCAGTTGGGCCTCCCCCCGGATCTCGACCTCGACCTCGACGACTCGATGCTGGCCCCCTTTCAGTTGACCACGCCAGCTTACAAAGCACTCGAGATCCGGTTGCGTTCGCTGTCCGAAGTGGTCAACGAGCTGGCGCCATCCCCCACACCGAACGAATTCCGGAAGGTCTTCGAGGCTCTCGGAGCGTATCAGCGACAACTCCACGTTCATCTGGACGAATTCGACACGCTCTTCGATCAGCTTGAGCAAGTCATTCCTCGTCGCAAGATGAGCATGACGGAGGTGGAGCAGGTCGAGATTGACCGGCTGGTCGCCGAAGACCTGGCGAGATTCACAGACCTGAGAAAGCGACTGGCGGACCTCCCAAAAGAAATCCAGGCCCTCAGAAAACGGTCGATGTCAGATCTCGACAAGGACCAGTCTGTGGCCCTGCGAGGGGATCTCGTGCTGCTCCGTGCCCAGCTCCTGCGAACAACGAGAGAACTGTCGAGTCTGCTGGTAACCGTGCGGCTTGAGCTGATAGAGACGATCCCGATCGACCTCACGCTCGCCAGTGCGGTCCAGACCGCTCTCGAGAATCGGGTCGACCTGATGAACCGACGCGCCTTTGTGATGGACGCCCGGCGACGCGTCGAACTCGCAGCCAACCAGCTCCAGACCACCGTCGACCTCGTGGCCGAGGGAGAAGCCAGCACGCCCTCGTTGGAAAACAACGGCAAGCCGTTTGATTTTCGGGGAGCCGAGAGTGACTACCGCGTCGGACTGAGAATGGTCACTCCACTTGACCGCCAGCGACAGCGGAATAACTTCCGGGCGTCACAAGTCTCCTACCAGCGGGCTCGCAGGAACTACATGGCTGCCGAGGACCAGGTCAAGCTGGACGTACGGTACGCACATCGTCGGGCGGTGATGAAGCGGCGCGTGTTTGAAATCAACCGTCGAGCCGTGAGAGTCGCTGCCCGCGAGCTCGACCAAGCGGTTGAATTCGCGGCACGCCCGCCTCGGCCCGGCCAACAGGGAGGCGATCGCGCCTCCCAGGGCGTCAACATCTCGCGGGCCCTCGACAACCTACTGGAAGCCCAAAACGAAATGATCGAGACGTGGGTGGATTACGAGACGGTCCGCCACGCGCTCTATCGCGACACGGGCACCATGCAGATCGACCCCGAGGGCCACTGGGTGAGGTGATCTGGGGTGGCTACCGAAGTTGCCCGCGATCAACGCTCATGGGATTGGTGACCACGAGGTCACCGCGGCGAACGCCGGACTTCACCTCGACGTGTCGCGAGGTTCGCAGGCCCGAGACGATGTCCCGGCGGCGGATTCCCTGCTTGGTGCGGACGTAGCAAAACGTCCCCTGGCCGTCTTCCAGGACCGCCTGGCTGGGCACTCTCAATACGTCATCCCGTTTGACTCGAACCTTGACGAGCGCGGTCTCACCGGGCATCGGCGCGTTTTGACCATTCGACTTGTCGATCGACACCACCACGCCACCCAGGGGCTTCGCCCCGGGGCCCCTCTTGTCGCCCCTTGCGACCTGTGCATCAGAAGCGACCTCGGCCACGCGACCGGGCAACTCCCGACGGGCGTCACCGCTGACCTGGATCTTGGCAGCCTGTCCGGCTTGCACCAGGTCGGTCCGGCTCGGATTCAGCCGAACTGTCGCTGGACCACCTGGGGACGGCGCGAGGACCAGCAGAGGCTGGCCTGGATGCACAACACTGCCAGCCACAACGCTGTCGGACTTCGCAGCTGCTGCAGACGGAGACGGAGCACAGCTGACCACGACACCATCTCGGATCGCCGTCAACCTGGCTGCCGCCAACTGCGTCTTCCACGCCGCCATCCGCCGACTCTCCACCTGCCGGGCAAACGCCAGCGATCCCTCAATGGCCATTTCCCGAGCCACCAGGGCGGCGGTCTCCTGACGCGTCCGTTCGAGCTCACGCTTGACGGAGGCCAATTGAGCTTCTCGCCGTTTCAATTCTCGCACCCGCGTGTGATCAATCAGCAGGCCCAGGCGGCCCCGGGCTTCCTTGAGCTTGTTCTCCACCTCGGTCACCACGAGCCGATCGGCTTCGAGCGAGGCCCGCGTGATGTAACCCTTCTTGAGCACCCGCTCGGCCCACACCAACCGGGCACGGGCACGCCGCTGGTCCTCGATCAATGCCCCGATCTCGCGGTCCAGGACACCACGCGACTGCACGAACGTCATCGCCTGGTATTCCTCGAGGTCCAGCGTCGCGGTTTCAACTCCGAGTTTTGCCGAGGCCATACTGCGTCGGCACTTGGACCGGACATCTGCCAATCGCCTCTGCTGCGCCGAAAGCGCGGCGGTGGCCTGCGCGACGGCGACCGCCTGGCTGGCGATGTCGGCCGTGAGTGCCTCGGTGTCAAATTCCACGAGCGTGTCACCCGCCTTGACCGTCGTGCCCGGCGCGGCGATGCGTGAGATCACGACCGGCCCCTCGGCAGGACTCGTCAACGGGATCCCATCAGCACGTTCGACCTGCCCGGTCTCAAACAGGTGGCCCTCCACGCGTCCCGTGGTGACCGGTTGAGTCTGAACTGCTCGCGCGGGGACCTCTTCTGCCACCTGGATTCTGAGGCTCACCGGGTGGCCCACAAAATGAGCGGTGGATGACAGCACCGGAATCATCACGTCGACACGCCGTTCCCGCGGCGAGGTCGGGCTGGCCGTCGCCACGTGGGACACCGTCCCCTGGAATTCAACAGATCCGGACTCCGGGTCTCCGAGCCTCACTTCCACGGGCTGCCCCACCTGGATCCTTGAGCTGTCCGCAACCGGTAACCGGGCGCGAACACGAGATCTCAGGCGTCTGGCGAGCATCACGACCGGTTCCCACTTCTTCACCCGATCGCCTGAACGTCGAGATGGGCCACGCATCGCTGGAGTCTGCTCGGTCCTGGCCGTAGCGACCGGGTGAAGGACGACGCCATCATGCGGTGCCGTGAGGACCGATTGGCGACGGCGATGTTCGAGCTGTGCAAGGGATCCCTTGGCAGCCTCGACAGCCAGACGGCTCGCTTCCAGCGCCTGTGTATGAGTCCTGCGAGCGGCGATGGCATCGACCGACGCCTGCTCGAGACGCTCGGCCGCTTCGGCCAATGCCGCGTCCAGCTCGAGCAATCGCCGCGTTTGACGAGATGTTCGCAATCGCTTCAACTCTCGTGTCGCCGCATCACTCCTCGCCCGAGCACGGTCGACGGATGCCTGGTCACCTTGAACCTGTCCGGGTGCCAGCAGGCCTCGATCGGCCAGACCTCGGGCACGGACCAGACGCTGGTTGGCCAACTCGAGCCTCCGGGCAGCAAGATCGACGTCCCGATTCAGACGTGCGGTGTCGTGAACCAGTTCACCATCGAGGTACCGTTTGCGATCGAGCCTGGCCAGCGTGACAGCCAACTCCGCCGCCTCGGTCTCGCGGGCCAGTGTGTTCTCCTGGATGATCCCGTCCTGCCGAGCCACTTCCTGGGCGGCTCGGGCTGCAGCCAGCTTGATCCCGGTTTCGTGGATCGACTGTTCGATTCCGGCTGTGTCGAGCCGTGCCAGGATCTCGCCCTTGAGGACCGGTGTGCCGTGTGACACGACGCTGATAACCCTCGCGCCTCCCTCCACGAGACAAGGTACCGGGGTCGCATCCGTCGCCTCGACACGACCGGTGGCACGGACCTGTTGGCGAACCGCCTGCCCGGACGCCTGCCCGGCTGGCCGGCCGGTCGACTGAGTCTCCTCGGCCGAGGTATTCGACAACACCGACAGGCCAACGACCACCAGCGCGGCCACGGCAGCGGTCGGCAACAGCCCGGACAAGGTACGGGCAACCCGGTCGCCATGACCAGGAGTGTGGGAAAGGGATTCAGGTGAGTGCATCAGGTGGGAAAATCTGCGTGGTCAACGTCCCTGTTATCTCGCGACGCCTAGTGGACCGAAAAAAAAGGCAGGATGCCGGCACGGTGCGACTCGGGCACACGGCTGACACTGGTATCGGCCCAATTGAGGGTGAGGTCCCAAGGTGGGTCAGGCGTCACATCAAAATCGGTGCATCCATTCAACCGCTTTATATTCTACGACCGTTGCCATTGTCCAGATCGGTCAAACCGTCCGATTCGGACGGCCCGGCTTCAACCACGAAATGCCGGGATCAGACGTCAATTGTTCAGCGATCCGCTACGGGCACATAATCCCGGACAGTCGGACCCGTGTACACCTGCCGCGGCCGGTTGATCCGACTCGCGGGGTCGTCCTTCAGCTCTTTCAGATGGGCGATCCAGCCGGGAAGCCGGCCGAGTGCGAACATGACCGTGAACATGTTCGTCGGGATGCCCATCGCGCGGTAGAGGACGCCACTGTAGAAATCGACGTTGGGATAGAGCTTCCGCTGGACAAAATACTCGTCGTTGAGTGCCACGTCCTCGAGCTGCTTGGCAATCTCCAGCAGCGGGTCGTTGATCCCCAATTCCCCGAGAACCTCGTCGCACGCTTTCCGCAGAATCGTGGCCCGCGGGTCGAAATTCTTGTAGACGCGGTGACCAAATCCCATCATCCGGAAGTCGTTGTCCTTGTCCTTGGCCATGGCCACGTACTTCTGATAGTCCGCCCCATCGTCGCGGATCATCGCCAGCATCTCGAGCACCTTCTGGTTGGCACCTCCGTGCAATGGCCCCCAGAGGGCACAGACTCCGGACGAGAGCGACGCGAAGATATTGGCCTGGCTGCTGGCCACCATCCGCACCGTCGACGTGCTGCAGTTCTGCTCATGATCGGCATGCAGGATCAGGAGCACATTGAGTGCGTTTTCAAGAACCTTCGGCACCACGTAATCCTCGGTCGGGACCGAGAACATCATGTTGAGGAAGTTGGCGCAGTAGGAGAGTCTATTGAGCGGGTAGACCAGTGGCTGGCCGATCGATTTCTTGTACGACCAGGCCGCCATGGTCGGCGCCTTCGCGAGGATCCGGATGATGTTCAGATCATCGTTTTCCTCGCCCTCCGGCTCCGGGTAGTACGTGGCCAACGAGGCGATCATCGACGAGAGCACGGCCATCGGATGGGCCGAGGCCGGGTAGCCCTCGAAAAACTTCTTCATGTCCTCGTGGATCATGCTGTGGTTGGTCAACGCGTCGTTGAAAGACGCCAATTGATCGCTGTTCGGCAGTTCGCCGTAGATCAGCAGGTAGCACACCTCGGCAAAAGACGCCTCCTCGGCCAATTGCTCGATCGGGTACCCCCGATATCTCAGGATGCCCTCTTCCCCGTTGATGAAGCAGATGCCGCTCTGGCAAGCGCCGGTGTTGCCATATCCAGAGTCGAGGGTGATGGCTCCGGATTCGCCCCTCAACCGGGTGATATCAACTCCGGTTTCCCCCTCGGATCCCACCACAACGGGCAGTTCGTAATCCTGGCCATTCAAGCTCAATCGGGCGCTATCCATCGTGGCCTATCTGCTCTCAGTGCGTGTCCTGGGCTTCAGCGCGACCATCGACGCCGACCCGAAAGAGCCGACACCTCGCGCGAAGAGCCATTATCCGAGTCAAGCGACAGGTTCGCAAGCGACGCGAACCGGCCTATTCGCCTCGTGACTTGATCTTGGCCACGGCCAGCCGCAGTCGGTGTGACGGCCTACGAGGACAGTTCTTCGCAGAATTCCTCGCCTCGGAGGCTTGCCCAGAAGTGATACGCACCCGGGATCACGTTTGGCTGGGGATCTCGCAGTAGCAAAAACTCCCCACCGCCCTCGCTCTCACAAAAGGTCCTGAACCAGAGCATACTACAGATGTGAGGTTGGGGAGCCAGCAGGTGGACGGCAACCTGCTCGTCCAGGTGCAAGTCGTGAATCATGCCAAAGAACCCGGTCGGGATCCCCTTGACGGCCGTCATCTGGATTCCCACCGCCTGGCAGCATGCTCCGGAACCGGTTCGAGACGCACCGCCACGGTGGCACAAGTCGGCCAGTGTATCTCGGAGCAGACAGAGATCCGAACCGTCCCAGATCTCCTTCGTTCCGAGATCCAGTACGGGGTAGCCCCGGTCGTAATGGACGTCGATCCGCGGCGAGTCCTGCCATCGAGACTGGATATGATCGCGCCACGATTCCTGGTCGTGTGCTCTCCCTCCCGGGAGATCCGCTGCCAATTGTGACTCGGTTTCAGCCGCTGGTGGGCAAACAGCCTGGCTCATCGTGAGACTCCGTCTGCGGCCCGCAGAGGATGCCCCGCGGAGCCCGCCGCAGGAGTGAGAAGGTGGAGAGTGAGATTCCGCAGTCCTGACGATGCTCAACGGAAAAGGGCGGGAATCATCCCGTTGGCACCGCAGGACGCGGAAGTTTGCCCTCTCGGGCTACCAGATAACCCCTACCCACCGAAAAGTGTTCGTCAGATTCCCTCGCTTTTTTTGGAATGTTGTTCACCGTTCGCTACGATGCGGGACGCCATGCCGTTTGAGCATTTTCATCCCCTGATCCAGAAATGGTTCACGTCTCGCTTCGAGAGTCCCACCGAGCCGCAATCCGGTGGATGGCCAGCCATCTCTGCTGGAGACGACACGCTGATCGCGGCACCGACCGGCAGCGGCAAGACGTTGACCGCCTTCCTCGCGGTGATTGACCGTCTGTTGCGGGAGGGCCTGGAGACGGGAGGACTCGACGAGCAGACCCGCGTCGTCTACGTGTCACCGTTGCGAGCCCTCTCCAACGACATGCATCGCAATCTCGAGGAGCCGCTTTCCGAGATTCTCGCCCTGGGCCGTGAACAGGGTCTCCCGATGCCCGAGCTGCGAGTCGGACTCAGGACCGGCGACACCAGTTCCTGGGAACGAACCAAGCTGGTCCGTAATCCTCCGCAGATCCTGGTCACGACGCCCGAATCACTGTTCCTGATGCTGACGGCCGAGAAAGCGCGAGCGACTCTTACGGAGGTCGACACGTTGATCGTCGACGAGATCCATGCGATGGTGCGTGACAAGCGAGGCAGTCACCTGTCCCTGTCGATCGAACGGCTGGAGGTCCTGTCCCGTCGTCCGGTGCAACGGATCGGACTCTCGGCGACCCAGAAGCCCATCTCCACGACCGCCGGATTCCTCGTCGGCGATCGCCAGAACGAATTGGTGCCGCGGATCATCGATGTCGGTCACCAGCGTGAACTCGACCTGGCCATCGAGGTGCCCCCCAGTGATCTGTCGGCCGTGTGCACTCACGAGCAGTGGGCTGAAGTCAACACCAGGATTGTCGAGCTGATCCAGTCACACACCAGCACACTCGTCTTCGTCAACACCAGGCGGCTGGCCGAACGGGTGACGCATCAGCTGACCGAGATCCTGGGCGAGGACCATGTCGGCAGCCACCACGGCTCGCTCTCGGCCGGCACTCGCCTCGAGACGGAGCGGAACCTCAAGGAGGGTCGGCTGAAGGCTGTTGTCGCCACCGCGTCGCTGGAACTCGGCATCGACATCGGTCACGTCGACCTGGTGATCCAGATCGGATCACCACGCGCCATCGCCACGTTTCTCCAGAGAATCGGGCGATCGGGGCACTCGCTGGGGCTCATTCCCAAGGGCCGGTTGTTTGCACTGTCCCGCGACGAACTGCTCGAGTGCCAGGCGGTCGTCCGAGCGATCAAGCGACAACGGCTCGACGAGGTCCAGGTACCAGTCGCACCACTCGATGTGCTCGCCCAGCAGGTTGTCGCCGAGGTGGCATCACGCGAATGGGCCACCGACGACCTGTTCGCCATGGTCACTCGCGCCGGCCCTTACCAATCGCTGACGAGGCAGCGGTTCGACGAGGTGATCGGGTTTCTCTCCGAGGGAATCACCGACACCTCGGGTCGCAGCCGAGTCTACCTGCACCACGATCGTGTGGGGCGACGGGTGCGAGCCAGGAAGTCAGCGAGACTTTCGGCGTGCACCAACGCAGGCGCCATCCCCGATATCGGCAGCTATCGGGTGGTGACCGAGGATGAGTCCTTTGTTGGAACGCTGGACGAGGATTTTGCGATCGAGAGCCAGGCTGGGGATGTTTTTCTGCTGGGCAACACGTCCTGGCGGATTCACCACGTCCGAGGAGAACGCGTCACCGTCTCGGACGCCGGCGGTGCGCCACCCACGATTCCGTTCTGGCGAGGCGAGGCTCCGGGGCGGACCTGGGAACTCTCCGAAGAGGTGTCGTGGTTGCGGGAGGAGATCACCGACCGTATCGGTCCCGTGGACCTCAATGACACTGACAAGTCACAGCGGTTGAGCAACGCCGCGGAGTGGCTTGCCGACGACGCCCTCTGCAGCCGCCACGCCGCAGATCAGTCGGTGCTCTACATCGCCTCTCAGCAGGCCGCCGTCGGTGTGGTGCCCTCCGCCACAACCGTGCTGTTCGAACGGTTCTTTGACGAATCGGGAGGCATGCAGGTCGTGATCCATGCACCGTTTGGATCGAGAATCAACCGCGCGTGGGGCCTGGCCCTGAGAAAGCGGTTCTGCCGTTCTTTTGACTTCGAACTCCAGGCCACCGCCGACGACGATGGCTTCATTCTCTCGCTCGGACCGCAACACAGCTTTCCGCTCGAGAGCCTCTTCGGGATGCTTGGGCCCCACAACGCGCGCAACCTGCTCGAACAGGCCCTGCTGGCGGTCCCCGTCTTTCAACTCCGCTGGCGATGGAATCTCACTCGGTCCCTGATGGTGCTCAGGCGACAAGGTGGTAAGAAAGTCCCGCACGCGATCCAGAGGTTCCGGGCCGACGACCTGATGACCGCCGTGTTTCCCAAGCTGACCGGCTGCCAGGAGAACATCACCGGTGATCACGAGATCCCCGATCACCCGCTGATCCAGCAGACGATGCACGATTGCCTCTTCGAAGCCCTGGACTACGAGGGACTCGAACGAGTGCTCGAGCGAATCGACCGGGGAGACGTGACACTCGTCGGGCGAGACACCCGTGAGCCGTCACCGTTCACCTGGGAGCTGCTCAACGCCAACCCGTACGCGTTCCTGGATGGGGGCGAGATCCAGGAGCGGCGAGCCAGGGCTGTTGCCACCCGCCGGAGCCTCTCGGTCGAGGAACTTGGAGACCTCGGCCGACTCGACCCCGAAGCAATTCGGCAGGTGGTCGCTGAGGCCCAGCCGCCGGTCCGTGACGCCGACGAACTACACGACCTGCTGCTGTCGCGTATCGTGTTGCCGTGTCCCGCGGGAGACGGGGATCTGGCCCAGGCCTGGCAGGGCTGGTTCGAAGACCTCGCGTCTGCGGGCCGCGCCACGCGAGTGACAGCCCCCGGAGGCCACCAGGCGTGGGTCGCAGCCGAGCGACTCCCGATCGCCCGGTCGCTCCATGACGGCCTCGACTGCGAGCCGGTGGTGGAGGTCCCGGAAGGAGTGCAGACCGAGTTCACATCGACCGACGCCCGGGTGGCGACCGTTCGAGGGCTCGTGGAGATCAGTGGACCGACCACCGATCTTGAAGTCGCCGCAGAGCTGGCCATCACGCCGGCCCAGGCCAGTGCCGCGTTTGAAGCACTCGAGGGCGAAGGAACGGTCCTGCGCGGACGATTCCGGGACAATGATGGCAAAGAACCTCGCACCGAATGGTGCCACCGGCGGCTGCTGGCGAGGATCCATCGCCTGACCGTCGAGGGACTCAGGAAACAAATCCGGCCGGTCGACCTGGCCACCTACTTGAGATTCCTGGCACGGCACCATGGCCTGCACCCGGAGACGCAACGCACCGGGCCGGGAGGCCTGTTCGAAGTGATCGGCATGCTGCAGGGGCTCGACCTGCCCGCCGGCAGTTGGGAATCCGATGTCCTCCCCATGCGACTGAGCAGCTACCAGGAAGGATGGCTCGATGAATTGACGCTCTCGGGTGAGGTCGCCTGGGGACGCCTGCATCCCAGCGCGACGGCCCATGAAAAAGCTCGGGCCACCTCATCGCTGACCCGCACCGCCCCACTGGGGCTGTTCCTCCGAGAAGACCTCACGTGGCTGACCCGCTGGGGACGGAGTCCGGACACCAACGGATTGGGCGACACCGCAGTCGCCTTGCTCGATCGTCTCGATCAGGGCGGGGCCCAGTTTGCCGCCGATCTACTGGAACCGCTCGGCCTGCTTCCGGACCAACTCCACAATGCCCTCGGTGACCTCGTCCGCCGTGGGCTGGCGACATGCGACACGTTTGCCGGGATTCGACAGATCGTGGCGGGGACGAGAACACGGCGGGCGCGCGGGCGACGGCACCAGAGAGTACGGCGTCCGGTCGGAGGATCCGGACGCTGGAGCGCCTGGCGACGACCGGCTCGCCCCGAGACAGACTCCCAGGGCGTGGCGTCCTCGACCGAGTCGACCGCCAGTGGGTCGGACGAGCAGGAATCGCTTGAGCAATGGGCCTGGCAACTGCTGAGGCGGTGGGGAGTCGTCTGCCGCGACCTGCTGGCTCGAGAACCGGGGGCGCCCAAGTGGTGGCAATTGCTCGGAGTGTTTCGACGGCTGGAGGCCCGTGGAGAAATCCGGGGCGGTCGCTTCCTGGAAGGGCCCGGAGGCGAGCAGTTCGCTTTGGGTGAAACGGTCCGACGGCTGAGACAGCTGAGGGAAGAGCTGGAGTCCGGAGAGAAAGAGAGGGAATTGCTGATCATCTCGGCCGCCGATCCACTCAATCTACTTGGAATCCTCGGTGCCGGCTCACGGGTGCCCGCCACCGCGACCAACCGCGTCGTGCTGGTCAATGGCCAGGCCGTCGCAGCGATCACCGGCAGGGAGTTTGAGTGGATCGAGGAGGTGGACGAAACCGTCGAGCAACTGGTGCTCGCCCAATGCCCGGGCGCAATGCCAGCCCGCGTTCTGAGCGGGACGTAGCGCAACCGGTCTTGCCACGCGTAACCAATCTGGTGACAGATTGGACCGACCACCAGCGACTCCCTGAAGTGTTACCACTTCAGCGACGAGCGACATCCCGTTCGTCATCGCTAAATGAAGTCGTTAATGATGTTCTCGAGCATCTCCTGCCGACCGCTTTCGTTGGCGTCCGGGCTGCCCTTCCCGAGCATGTAGGACTCGAGCGACGCGAAACTGGCTTCGCCCGATTCAATCTCGGCCCCGACTCCCGAATCATAGCTCCGGTAGCGGTTCGCCACGAAGTCGCTGAGCACGCCATCGGCCCGGATGGCTGCGGCGATCTTCAATCCCCGGGCAAAGGCATCCATACCGCCGATGTGCGCATGGAACAGGTCGACTGGCTCGAAGCTCTCACGACGAACCTTCGCATCGAAGTTGACGCCGCCAGGAGCCAAGCCGCCCTGGGCCAGGATCACGAGCATGCAACGTGTGGTGAGATAAATGTCGGTGGGAAACTGGTCGGTGTCCCATCCCAGGAGCAGGTCGCCGGTGTTGGCATCGATGCTGCCGAGGAATCCCTGGTGAGAGGCGTAGGTCAGTTCGTGCATCATCGTGTGGCCGGCGAGCGTGGCGTGATTGGTCTCGATGTTGAGCTTCACACGGTCCTCGAGACCGTAAGCGCGAATGAAGTTCAGGCAGGCGGCCGCGTCGAAGTCATACTGATGCTTGGTGGGTTCCTTGGGCTTGGGCTCAAAAAGAAACGTCCCGTCGAAGCCAATCGCATCAGCGTGTTCGGCCGCCATGTGCATGAACCGGCCCAGGTGGTCCAGTTCGCGTTTCATGTCGGTGTTGAAGAGGTTCATGTAGCCCTCGCGACCACCCCAGAAGACATAGTTGCTGCCGCCGAGACGGTGGGTCACCTCCAGGCACTTCTTGACCTGGG
>MDTE01048443.1_pt1 | contig 34445 bp, 22 predicted proteins | sample 811231 | NCBI WGS metagenome assembly MDTE01 (sample SAMN05326651, study PRJNA326480) | marine metagenome | isolation source: seawater | place: Indian Ocean: Red Sea | collected 2010
GGCCGCCACAAAACAACCAACGATCAGTGGCGGAAACAGCGTCTGCGTTAACAGCGGGAGTACAAGTTCCCCCCCAACGCCAAGAATCGCAAGTTGGCCCCCACGGTCGCCAACAAGGAGAACACTCCCGAGGAAACCAGCCATAACTGCTCCGGTATCTGTAAGTAACGTAAATACCAAAGCGACCCAACGGCCACGCCGGATCTCACCGACGTCTCGAATCGCCATAAATCGAACAAAAATTTGCGGCGATCCTAAGAATCCAAGTCCGATAGCCGCGTAACTAATCACGGTGAACACATTCTCCCAGGTAAACCCTCCGTCACCCCAGACTGTGAGCATGCCCGGGGCAACGATGGCCAAGGCGGCCTGTGCCTCAATCATTCCACCCAACGCCACAATCGCACCAATCGGCAGTGCCACGAGACCAACCGCCATCATGATGCCCTGGAACACGTCAGACCACGCAACGGCTAAAAAACCGCCCCAGGATGTGTAGGCCATAACAATCGCAAAACCTACGACAATGCCGATGTAGTAATTCCAATCAAGAAAACCGGCAAACGCTTTTCCTGTCGCATCAAGTTGAGCGCTTACATAAATCGTGACGAAACCGGCCAGCGCGACGACGGCTACGGCCCGCAATACAATCACCCATCGGTCGGCGATTCCTCTAACTGCAAACCGTCCAATTAGGTAGTCCGGAATCGTCAGCGCTTTTTGACGGTCAGTCGTTAGTTTGAACGGGCCGGCCATTAAGAACCACGCCCCTGCCACACCAAGTAACTCTCCAGCGACGACCCATAACGCCGAAAGACCGACCGTGGCGCCAAGCCCGGTAAGACCTAAATACAGCCAGGCGGATTCACCTGTTGCGCGAGCGGAAAACGCAGCGACCCAGTAGCTCAGTCGTTTTCCACCAAGGTAATAGTCAGTAACTGTTGAGATGCGCCGCGCCGCGACAACACCAAACGAGACCAAAACAACGAAGTAGCACGCAAGGGCGACGTATACCATCTTCAGTCCCGTCTGCGAGACAAATCGCTAGACTTCCGCTAAAACTAGGGTCTTCCGACTCGACTAGCTAGAGCACCGAATTCTTCACAGACACCAAGCCTTTCGCATCTGGCGCTCCTCACGGGTGTGCCTGACATCATATGATCTCCGAACGGCTCTCAAGGATTCTTTACATGCTACGACAAACACAGCGCTGGTGCTTTCTTGTGTCGCTTCTCGCGACCGGTGTGATCTTTGTTACTGCTGACTGCAGTCTCCTACTAGCTCAAACCGACACCTCTCAGGACTTCAGGCCGGTCACGGACGCGATGCTCGCAGCCCCATCCGATGACGATTGGTTGATGTGGCGTCGTACACTGGACGGCTGGGGGTATAGTCCGCTCGACCAGATCAACCGTGAAAACGTACGTGAGTTACAGATGGTCTGGACGAGAGGCCTCGTCCGTGGAGCCCAGGAAGGCACACCACTGGCTTACGACGGCGTCCTGTATATGCCCCAAGCGAGTGACACAATTCATGCTATCAACGCCGAGACTGGCGACCTAATCTGGGCATACCAACGGAGCCTTCCGGAAGACGTCTATGAATTTGTCGGTGGCAACGCACGGAACAATCGCAACATTGCGATCTACGATCGCTTCATCGTCAACACCACCGACGACAATTATGCGATCGGCCTCGACGCAGTAACCGGCGAACTCGCCTGGGAAACACAAATTTTTGATTATCGGGTAACCCCAGCCGGCCATAGCTCCGGCCCGATCGTCGCCGACGGAAAAATGATTTCCGGACGAAGTTGTCGACCTGCCGGCGGACCGGAATCATGTGTTGTGGTCGCGCACAATGCCACAACAGGCGAAGAAGTTTGGCGACGGCGCACGGTCCCAGCCCCTGGCGAGCCTGGCGATGAGACCTGGGGTGATGTCCCGTTCGAACAGCGGGTTCACGTCGGCACCTGGATGCCACCCAGTTACGATCCTGAACTGGGATTAATTTACCAGGGAACATCGGTCACGTCCCCGGCCCCAAAATTCTTACTTGGAGGCACCGAACTCGCCCATCTGTACCACAACTCGACATTGGCACTTGATGTCGAGACAGGAGCTATCCGGTGGTATTACCAACATCTCAACGACCACTGGGACCTCGACCATCCATTCGAACGCCTACTGGTTAATACTGCCGTGACACCCGATACTTCAGAGGTCAGTTGGATTAATCCACGGCTTCAACCCGGTGAACGACGGAAAGTCGTAACCGGGATTCCAGGGAAAACCGGTGTGGTTTATACGCTTGACCGTGAGACCGGAGAATTTCTTTGGGCGACCCCGACCATCGCACAAAACGTCATTACTAACATTGACGGAGCCACTGGCGCGGTCACAGAAAATTCCGAAGTAACATTCACCTCGCTCGGCCAAGAAGTTCTCGCGTGCCCGACATGGGCGGGGGGAAAAGACTGGGAAGCAGGAGCCTACAGCCCGCTGACCAATACCATGTTCTACCCACTCCGCAACACCTGTGCGCGCATGCTGTCTACCGATAATGTCCGCGGAGAAAGGGAACTCGCACTTACGGAAGGCGGGCAGCGACCCTTGGCAATTTATGCCCTTGCAGCAAGACATCAGATCGCGCCGGGGACAGAAGACCTTGGTACTGTGCGCGCTATTTCCGTTGAGACCGGCGAGACATCATGGCTTTACGAGCAACGCGCTGGCACGATGTCCCTCGTCGCGACCGGTGGGGGTCTTCTCTTTGGCGGTGACGCCAATGGCCGCTTTCGTGCCTTTGACCAGGAAACCGGCGAGATCCTCTGGGAAATCAACCTTGGTTCGCCGGTCGCTGGATATCCGATCAGTTTTGCCGTGAACGGACGACAGTATATTGCTGCAAGTACAGGAACAGGCGCAGGTATCAACCTCCGGATGACACCGGAACTGCGTCCCAGCACAGGAAACAATTTATTCGTATTCGCCCTGCCCGATTGAAAATTACGTAGCGTCAGTGCATCAACGAGGTGGTCGGTAGAGTGTGTCATAGGGAGTGTGGAATGTTCGTTCGACGGGGTATGAGAAGAGTCTTCGCAGTTACAACCATCATGTGGTGTGCAACAGTCCTGATCGTTCCAGTCCTCACAGGTCAGACTACCGGAACTTTCATACCCGTAACCAATGCAATGCTCGAAAATCCTGCACCGAGTGATTGGCTTATGTGGCGCCGCACTCCGAACGGATGGGGCTATAGCCCACTAGACCAGATCAATCGCTCGAATGTCGGTGAACTCAAGCTCGTCTGGAGTCGTGCACTGGCAACCGGGTCTCAACAAGGAACACCACTGGCATACGGAGGCACCCTGTATATGCCAAACCCGAACGATCACATACAGGCCATCAACGCCGTCACTGGGGATCTGCAGTGGGAGTACCGTCGAGAAATTCCCGCTGATGCGCCCGACGTGCTTGGTGGTCCGGCTTTAGTCTCCGTGAATCGTAATATTGCGATTTACGGCGAGACCATCATCGACACTGGGAATGACGGGTATGTCTATGCCGTTGATGCCGTCACCGGCGACCTGGCATGGGAAACAGAAATATTTGATTACGATGTGACACCGACCAGGCATACGTCAGGGCCGATGATTGCCAACGGCAAAGTGATTTCAGGACGAAGCTGTCGCCCTCGGGCGGGCCCGACCTCATGTGCCATCGTCGCGCATGACGCGACGACAGGTGAAGAATTATGGCGACGCCGGTTAATTCCGGCGCCTGGTGAACCAGGTGATGAGACGTGGGGTGGAGTCCCCTACGAAGAACGTTTGCACGTCGGGTCGTGGATGGTTCCGAGTTACGACCCAGAGCTTGACCTGGTGTACGTCGGAACGTCTGTGACATCACCAGCACCAAAGTTTTTACTTGGCGGCATCGACAATAAACACCTGTATCACAACTCCACCCTGGCGCTTGACGGTGAGACCGGTGAGATTCGATGGTACTACCAGCATCTGAACGATCACTGGGACCTTGATCATCCGTATGAGCGACTACTCGTTGATACGGCCGTCACTCCCAGCGCGGATGAAGTCTCGTGGATTAATCCACGGCTCCAACCCGGTGAGATTCGCAAGGTCGTCACTGGTATCCCGGGAAAAACAGGAGTGGTCTATACCTTGGACCGGGCAACGGGAGAATTCTTATGGGCAACACCCACCGTCACACAAAATGTAATTAGCAACATCGACGGTGCCACCGGTGAAGTCACCGGGAACGGGGAATTAATCTTTACCTCCTACGGGCAGGAGATCCTTTCGTGTCCCGGATGGAGTGGCGGCAAGAACTGGCCGGCTGGCGCATATAGCCCACTGACTAACACCATGTACTATCCAATGAAGAATGAATGCGCCCGCGTGCTGGCGACACCGGATGGCGGTCTCAGCCTGTACCAGCTTGCTGCCAGGTTTCAGCTGGCTCCGGGTACGGACGAACACGGAAGTGTCTGGGCTATCTCTGCAGAAACGGGCAAGACAGCCTGGCGCCATGAGCAGCGAGCCGCAACCCAGGCATTAGTCGCCACGGGCGGAAGGTTAGTGTTCGGGGGTGATGGCAATGGCCGTTTCAAAGCGTTTGATCAGGACACGGGAGAGATCTTGTGGGAGATCAATCTCGGATCACCGGTTCGAGGTTTTCCTATTACCTACTCGGTTGATGGACGCCAATACATAGTAGCAAGTACCGGCAGCGGCAACTCAGGACTAACGCCAGAACTCCGCCCAAGCAACGGAAACAATATTTTTGTTTTCGCACTACCTGACGCGACGAATTAATTAGAAGCACTATTCGACGATTCTGGTCCATCTCACGGTTCGACCGAGCAGTCTGAACCACAGCCACCCACGTACTTTCAGGACCTCACCGTCTAGCTCCAGGTCAGCTTTGTAATCTTTCCCGTTTTCAGGGTTATAGATCCGACCGTTCTTCCATTTGCCATCGAGAAACTCGAACTTCAAGATAAAATCAGCCCCGACGAGAGAGCGCGTCCGCAACGCTGGGTCAGGATTGTGACTGTCGATACCACCGGCAGGCGGGTCGTCGTAAAACCGTACAAACTTCCCAAAATAGTACCCCTCGCGCTCATATATTTCGACTTCAGCGCCGTCGTTCGTGTCCCAGGTGCCAATTATTCTTTCAGTAGGTGCCTGTTGAGCTGACATCCCTCCACCGAGAAACATGACTACCGCGAGCGCTACCACCGTAAGAGTTTTCACAGCGACCACCATACAATTATTGCCTGCAATACCGATAGCTCGAGCCAAGCATTATCGTCAATTACACAATCAGATCTAATTTGGAGACGGCCAAACTGGCCTAGAATCACTCTCAGAACCTCGGAAGCGAAAGGCTCCCTATGATCGTGGTAGTCGATTGTAGCGCGTTACTAAACACACAAACTGATGCGATGCTGCCAAGCACCAGTTAAACCCCAGACAAGCCCTCAAGCCGTCCAGTACTATCACCAAAGTGATCCACCGGAACGGACATTTTGTCGAGCAGCGTGACAAAAAGATTCGCGAGAGGCGTTTCATCTGCGTATTGAAGATGCTGATTTCCTCGCAACTGGCCACCGCCTCTCCCGGCTAACAGAATGGGAAGTTTCTGGATGTTGTGCAGATTACTATTGCTCATACCACTGCCGTACAGCACCATCACCTGATCGAGCAGCGAGCCGTCACCGTCAGGCGTATCCTTTAATCGTTCGAGGTAATACGAAAATAACGTCGCATGGTACGTCTGAAGTTTGATGAGCTTTGCGATGTTCTCCGGATTATTCTCGTGGTGAGATAACGCGTGATGGGGATCTGGCACGCCAATCTGTGGATACGTCTGCGCATTCAGTTCAGGGGTAAGCAAAAAGGTAGACACACGCGTCAGGTCAGCCTGATAGGCCAAGACCTGCAGGTCAAACATCACCTTAACGTACTCACTAAAATCATCCGGGATACTGGCGGCCGGACGATCGACCACCGGGAGTTCCCGATCAAAATCAGCCTCAGCTCGCTGAATGCGACGTTCAACATCACGAACCGCCGATAGGTAATCCGTCAGCTTCGCACGGTCTACCGAACCCAGTCCTCCTTGTAGTCGAGAGACTTTATCGGTCACCGCATCGAGAATGCTTCGGTCACGCGCCATGCGTTCCCGTCGTGCCTCAGGGTCCGTCGTCGTTCCATCCCCGAATAATCGCTCAAACACCGCACGTGGATGACTCTCCATCGGTAGCGGCGTCGTCGGTGTGCTCCATGCCAGTGTGCTGATGTAGGCACAGCTAAACCCGGCATCACAGGCACCACCGAATTCCGGCAACCCAATCCCGAGTTCCAAGGACGCTAATTGTGTCTGTTTTCCCAACTGCGCAGCCGCAATCTGATCAACGGACTGACCAGCCTCGAAATCCGCCCCTTCCGTCGGTTTCGCATGCACACCTGTAAGAAACGCACCCGTAATACGGCCATGGCCGCCAGCAGGGTCCCCTGGCATCTGCGCAGCCGGCTTATGGTCAAGTCCAGACACCACCGTCAGATGATCGCGATGTGACTCCAGTGGCTGCAAGATGGGAGTAAACCCGAACCCCGTGCCATCCTCGGCCGGAGTCCAGTTATCCATCACCGCACCATGCGGCACGTAAACAAAGCCAAGTCGTGGCTTGACCGCCGCCGCCGTCTGACGCATTGCCGTCAACGCCGGTACCATCCCATCCAGTAACGGGAGCGCGACCGCCGTGCCCAATCCGCGCAAGACCGTACGACGCGGTAACAGCTTTTTGGTGATGATCATGACTCCGATCTCCTCATCTGGAACGGAAGACTTTTTGCGACACCTGTTAACAATGACGACCATCGGAAATCATCCGACGCCGCATCACGTACGATTGCTCGAATCGCCGGCCGGTCATAGTATTCCAAGCCCCGCCCGAGCGCATAGATCAACAATTTCTCTGTCACCGTCGTTACAAATTCGTGCCGACGCGAAAACAAGATCTCTCGTAATTCCGGTAAGCCCGCAAACCCCGTCCCGTCTGGCAATGTCCCTGACGGGTCAATCACCGTATCTGCCGGACCATTCTCACGCCATTTCCCGACGGCGTCAAAGTGTTCCAGTGCAAATCCAAGTGGGTCCATGCGCGAGTGACAATTCGCACACACGGGATTCGCACGATGTTCTTCCATCCGTTCCCGCATTGACTGTGCGACGTCGCTCGATTCCCGATCGGGTAACGGCGGCACGTCCGGTGGTGGGGGGGGCGGTGGGGTCCCAAGAATATTCTCCAGTACCCATTTACCGCGCACCACGGGTGATGTCCGTGTCGCATGAGACGTCACGGTCAGAATACTCCCCTGACCGAGTAATCCTCGACGTCGGTCATCATTCCACTGCACTCGTCGAAAACGACTGCCATAGACATTGTCGATTCCGTAGTGGCGAGCTAGCCGTTCGTTTACAAACGTATAATCTGCGGTCAATAAATCGACTACGCTTCGATCTTCACGCAATTGACTTCCAACAAATAACTGTGTCTCCCGCACCAGATCATCGCGGAGATTATCGTCAAACGCTGGAAATGCCTTGACGTCTGGTGTCACAGAACGCATCCGGCGAAGCGACAGCCACTGCGACGCAAAGCTCGTCACCAACACGCGTGACCGATCATCCGCAAGCATCCGATCCACCTGCTCTTCAAGTACACCCTCGTCACGAAGCCGACCCGCCTGCGCGACGTCAAGCAGTTCGTTATCAGGAACACTACTCCAAAGAAAAAATGACAGACGGGACGCCAGTTCCAGATCACTTATCGGGTAGGCTACTCCAGCTGAGACCCCATTCGGATCACGTTCAATTCTGAATAAAAATTCAGGATCGACCAAGATCATTTCTAATGCTCGCTGGATGCCCGTATCAAAACTTCCATCTTCACGGCCTGCCAAATAAAAATCTCGAAGCACGCTCAGATCAATCTCGTCAACCGGCCTCCGATAGGCTCGTCTCGCCAAGCCGCCCAGGATCTCATCGGCACAGGCAACTTCTGAAGTCTGTCCACCACTTCCGGGTCGACACACAAAAATCCGTTGTCGACTCACACTTTCCCGATTGCTATCGCCCCCACCACCGACCGCGTCAGGCGCATACGGTCCCTCAACCTGGATACTTTCCAACGCCATGGGACTAGAAAATCCGCCTCCTGTCGAAAACGTCCAGATCGGTAAATGACTTGGTGCGACCCCTTCCGCTGCACCGGTTCGCTCCGCAAATGTGACGCTGACAGTATGAGCACCGGCTCGTGCGGGAAACCGCACGTAGAGTGGGTCTTCATCGCCTCCCGTCGACCACCGCCCAACGCGGAGTAACCCAACACGGACACCGTCAATCCGCACATCGACTTCCTGCGGCTCTCGTCGATTGCCCTGCAGACCGACGCGAATAATGTATTCCCCGTCCAATGGAAAATGATGCCGAAGAGACATACCGCCGCGAGAACCAAATGGCGCATCCTCACTCATCCGTTCATTTTGGTTCAAGACTGTCGACACCGGATAACGGACAATATCGGCCTCGATCGATGGGTCACCGATCGCGAGACGACTAATCTTTCTTGCCGCGGACAGATAACGCCCCATCATGCCCGGCGCCACCGTCAAAATATCCGCGTTATTGTCGAAGCCGAATGCAAGATCGTCTGCCGGCAAAAGGACGTCGCTCTCGATCTCTAAGCCGAGAACATCTCGGATGGCATTCGCGTATTCCAACCGATTAAGTCGATGCATCGTCGGGCGCCCAGGGTTAGGAGCCCTTGCCGCGACATTGTCCAATTCCGTCTGCGCCCATACCGAAAACGCATCATATGTTTCCGCCTCTGGTCTTGGCCGACCAGGCGGAGGCATGGACTGCGTCTGCATTTTCTGTAGCACCTTTTCCCATATCGACGCATCACGCGATAGGTCCTCACTATCGATGGAATCGAGAGACAAGTTTCCCGTTCGCAGTCGGTCGTTATGGCAGCCAACACAATAGCGGTCAAGAACTGCTCGGTAATCCGCTGGTGTTCGTGCCTCCTGACCGACAATCTGGACAGTTCCGACTGTGGCAAACAGGCCCGCGCACAGCACACCGACCACACTATTGCGCGCCGTCAACGGATCGGTCCTTCGCGATAACTGTCAATAAAATCTTCAGGTCGCGTTTCATTGCCTCCCAATGCCCGAAGAAGGTCTGCCGTCGAACCACCACCAAGACCGGGCAACAGGATATGCCCTCCCCCTTCGGCAATCATGAGCGGCGTGATCCCGCGCTCATCGGCCGCATTAACAGCCGCGCCGTGATCAACCAACACTTGCACGATCTCATCTGACCGAATGTGCGCTGCTCCATGCAACGCTGCGCGACCAACGGCGTTCAATCGATTCACATTCGCGCCAAGTGACAGCGCAAACTCCACAGCTGCCAATGACTCCTCCGGCGTCACTCGTGTCTCCGCTGGCACCTGTCCTAATCCGGCAGCCACCATCAACGGAGACGTCTCCTCGTCCGTTCCCAGCGTCGCATCGGCACCGGCGTCGAACAGCATCCGCATCAGCTCGACATTCCCGTCCATTGCCGCCAACCAAAACGGCGTGGCTCCGATGAGGCCCACCCGAAAACGACCACTCGCAAAACCATACTGTGGTGGCTTTCGTTCCAATCGAACATTGACATTCGCCCCGTGTTGCAGAAGCGCCTCAACGACGGTGACTTTTCTATCGTCAGAAAACTCGTTGAGTGACGCCCATTCTTTTTCACGTCCAACGTCAATGCCCTGCAAGTTCCCGGTGAGTTCCGTGTGCCACGCACCAGACACCCAATGTAACGCGGTATAGCCCGGTCCACTGGCATTCGGGTCCGCACCCTGTCCTAGTAAATCTAGAACTAACTCCGCATGCCCACGAATGGCCGCTACCAATAGTGGAGTCATCCCGTCTGGCGATGCATCATTAACATCAGCCCCAGCCTCTACTAACAATTGGATTAGTTTCGGCGTGTTCTCACGAGCCGCAATGAGTATCGCCGTATAACCGTTCGTCGACCGCGCACCAATAGTCGCTCCATAATTAATCAACGCCCGAACCACGCCGGTGTGCGCCTCCGCAGCCGCCCACATCAACGCTGTTTGCCCACGCCACGATTCTGTGGCATTCGGATCAGCGCCTTGAGCCAACAACGCCTTGACGGCGTCGACCGACCCCGTCCGCGCACAGGTCATCAACGGTGTTTCACCTGTGCTTCGTGGAATGTCTGGACTGGCACCAGCAGCAAGAAGATGCGCTACCATCGTGGCCGCACCATTCTCGCAAGCCAAACTCAACGGCGTGACCCCGTAGTCGTTTACGGCATCAATCTTGGCGCCACCATCGAGTAACTGTTCAACGAGTCCTACGTCATCATGGTAAGACGCCCAATGTAGTGCAGTCGCACCATCAGGCTGGGCAGTATTTGTGTCGACTTGCTCGGTCAGCAGTAGGCCAACAGCAACACGATCTCCTGCCTTCACCGCCTCTACGAGACGGGTGTCTTGCGCTTGCACGTCGCGCACGCCAACGTATATTAGGATGCCAACACAAAGGAAGACCGCGTTCAAACAGTTGGGTAAGAACCGTGTCATAGCTCGCACCTATCGCCTATCTACCGCTTCATCATGCACCGTAACCCAGAAGGCTGCAACTAACACCTTTTCGAAACGCTCCAGAGGTCTAGAGCGCGGATACCTAACCAGCCCGACGGCTATTGCTCACCCGCTCGAACCTCATCCATCCGTGCACCGCCGAGGATGCCTGGCATCGAATAATTACCTTCATGACAGGCGTATTCGAATACGGCTTGGTCGTTGAGTCGCATCGGTATCGAAGCTGTCCACGGCCGCGTCCATGTCTCTGGGTCCGTGACTGTAAAGCGATATTCCAGTGTCTCTCCATCGGTACGTGTAAAGCGCTCAACCAATATCATGTTTTCACTGGTCCCCCGCCACCCGCGTTCTTGACGGAAATTTCGCGTCTCCACAACCAAGGTATCGCCGTCCCAATATCCGCGCGAATCGCCAGACCACTGGCGTACCTCATGGCCAAGATATGCACGGCCGTCCAGCGGAACAATACGATGGGTGTGCACCATTTCTGTTACCAGCACTACGTGGTCCGCCGTCTGGAAAATTTGTACGTTCTGGTTGTAGCCACCGGGCGTGATTGGGGGTCCGGCATTAAATCCAAGGATGCATCGATCGTACGCGCTCCGGTCTAACCAGCTGTTGGCAGGGTTGTCGCGTCGGTAATCGCGGCGCCGGCTCGCAATCCGCTGAGCCCGATCCGTCATCTCAGGAATACGCCCATTCGGCGGATCAATTACCAACGACGTCCGACGTGTGCTTCTCGTCCCTCGATCAAGCCAAAAGTTATTGTAAAAGCCAGGAGCACCGTCCTCGCCCCTATCAACACTTTCCGTACTACTGGTCCTCCGTGCGGCTCGATTTGCCAATTCTTCATTCCTACTGATCACTTCCTGTTCTGCATTCGCCGCCTCTTCTGCACTTATAAACTCCTGGTCACCCAGTTCTTCTGGACGCTCAAGCGGTGTAATGGTCCGAAAATCCCATATCCCCTGTATATCAGGATGCCCCCACTCAGTCCGATTCACCTCTTGGCTCAGTGCTGGCGTCGCGACAAGTAAAACCAGTCCACACACAACTGAAACACCGAACGTACGTGCCACGATAAGTTTTCCTTCAAACATCATGTCCCCCATTTGGTTTTTCGCTCCGTGCATTACCGTAACCTTATAACGGCAGCCTCAGTGCTACCAACCCAGGCACCACTCCGCCAACCGTCACGGCAATATATTGCCGCCCGTCAAGCATGTATGTCATCGGGGTACCAATTGCCCCCCCAGGCAAATCAATGGCCCCAACGACATCACCACTGTATTTATCGTAAGCCACCAGTTGCGGGCCGCCATTCTCTCCTCCTGCGGTCAACGTCTGCACCAAAATGGTCTTCGTGAGCAAGGGGCCGTTACGGCCGCTGTCTCCACCAAGCGGGGGAAGGTCTAAAGACCGCAACATCGGATGATTTCGAAATCGATCACCATTTCCCAGTGGTGTCATCCACGCATGTTCCCCCGTATTCATGTCAATCGCTGTCACTCGAGAATACGGCGGCTTCCAGAGGGGAAGCCCCTGAGGCATCTGAGGAGTGCGCCGGTCGTTGCCACCCTCAATAAACGGTGCATTGCCACGACTCAACAGATATCGGAGCGTCGCACCTTCGTCGTCATCGCCAGGTTCTCGAAACCGCATCACAGAATGCACATTTCTCGAAGGCACATAGAGGAATCCGGTCTCGGGGTCGACCCCCCCCCCTCCCCAACTCGCTCCCCCACCAGCCGCCGGGCGAAAAATAGTTCCACGCAGTGAAAGCGGCGTATAAAGATCGCCTAAGCGAAATCCTTCTACGGCCTCAATCGCCATTTGCCGGATCTCAGGCGTAAAATCGACCAAATCGTCTATCGAGGTTCCTTGGAATTCAAATGGCAGCGGTTTGGTCGGAAATGGCTGCGTCTCCGATAACACCTCGCCATCCAAATCAGTATCAGTTGCGACAACCCGCTCTTCAATCGGCCAAATAGGTTCCCCAGTAACTCTGTTAAATGTGTACACAAAACCCTGTTTCGTGATTTGAGCAACAGCTTTGACCGTCCGACCACCGACCGTGATGTCAAGGAGGTTGGGACCCGTGGGATTGTCATAGTCCCAAACCCCGTGATGCACCATCTGAAAATGCCACACGCGTTGCCCGGTCTCGATGTCGACACAGACCAGGCTCTCCGCAAACAGGTTATCGCCGAGGCGATGCCCGCCGTAATAGTCAGAGGTCGGCGTACTCGTCGGCAAATAAACGTAGCCCAGTTCAGGGTCAGCCGCAATATGCCCCCACACGTTTGTATTACCAGAATACCGCCATGACTCATTGACCCACGTGTCGGCTCCATACTCGTCCGCACTTTGAGGAACATTATGAAAGTCCCACTTATGCCGACCCGTTTGTGCGTCATACGCTCGCACAAACCCGGGAGCGTTTTCCTTGCGGTTTAAGTAATCGTGCACGGACGAACCCACAATAATCGTGTTACCGACTACGAGAGGTGGCGACCGAGACGGTGGCGGAAGACGGCTCGGGTTTTCACGTGCGCGCGGGAGACCCTCCTCAAGACTGACACGGCCGTTGTCGCCAAAGTCCGTGGCCAGCAACCCTGTTGTCGCGTCTACGGCTGTGAGGTAACCATCCCCGGTTCCCCAGATGATCCGTGCAAGACCATCTCCCTCCCAATACGCCACGCCGCGATGATTCCACGGACTCGGCAAAGGCGGACTGCCTTGTTCATAGACCCGGGGGTTATAGACCCATAAGGTTTCCCCACTACGTGCATCTATCGCCGCAGCCTGGTACAACGGTGTGCTGAGATACAGGGCACCATCAACCATGAGTGGTGTTGCAGACAATCGTCCAATGCCTGGCCGTGTTACCCAGAGATCAGGATCATTCTGTTCCAAAAGGTCAAAGACGGTATTGGCGTCAAGCCACGTAACACCGTCGCCCGGCGAATAGGGTAACAATGCATCAGCGGTCTGCCACCGCCACGCGACCTCTAAATCAGAAAAGTTTTCGCTGTTGATTTGGTCGAGTGCGGCATACTTCGTCCCCCACACATCTCCTGCATACGAACGCCACTCGCCATTCGTCGTACCGTCTTGGCTGGCTGCACGGCCGCACAAAACAGCTAAGACCACAACAACCAAAATGCTAGTCCTGATCACAGTCATCACTCAGTACACCCAGCAATAATTGTCATTGTCTCCCAAAACATGAGAACGTCAAGGGATGCACCTTGCGCTCTATCGATACGCCATCGCTGTAATTCTCGTCCTATCCGCCTGCAATAGCAGCGGGGACCGGCCCTCCGATCCCCCCCCTACAGCCCCTCCACCGATCACCATCATCGGCGCAACAGTAATAACTAGCCCCGGAGTTGACCCGATTGACGATACCGTCGTCGTTGTCCGCGGAACCGTCATTGAAACCATCGGCACTCGTGCCGACACCCCGGTCCCAAAAGGTGGCACGATCGTTGATGGGCGTGGCTACGTACTTATCGCCGGATATCCTCTCAATGAACCGACTCCGTCGTTCGGGAGTCTTCAGCCTGGTGCTCAAGCCGACCTCGTACTTCTTCGAGGAAACACACGGACGGACAGTCAGGATACGGATGCCGTTGAACGCGTGATGCAAGCCGGTCAATGGCTTGACTCCCCATAGCACTTACTCAAGTTCTGACAGATCGACATCACGCGCTTCAAACGCCGCCGTCGCCAGTCGGCCAGCATTGACCGCAGCAGGCCAGCCGGCATAAAACGTCACGTGCAAAATCACCTCAGAAATCTCTTGTGGCGTGACACCGTTTTGGTCGAGCGCTCGGTCAATATGGAGTCGCAGTTCATTCGTCACATACAAGGCTTGGTTCACCGCCACTGTCACAAGACTCCGATCACGCTTCGACAGAAGTGGCCGCTCCCAGATATCGCCGTAAAGCAAGCTATTGCGAAGTTCGCCAAGACGCGGTACTGCCGCGTAGGCGTCACTCAACGACCCCGGTGTCGACACGTCTGACCCCGCAGGCGCACGAGGCAACTCACCAAGCGAGACGCCGCGATCTTCAAATACCTCAGCAGCCGTCAGAGATGCCTGCACCCCGGTAGGCCAGCCCGCATAAAACGTCACGTGCAAAATAATTTCAGAAATCTCTTCCGGACTCAGTCCATTCTCAAGACCGCGTGGAATATGAATCGCCAATTCCTCACGAGCCAACGCCTGCAACACCGCGATCGTAATGAGACTCCGGTCACGTTTCGACAGTTGTGGCCGTTCCCAAATTTCACCGTACACAAGTGAGTTTCGCAACTCTCTGAGGTACGGAGACCCCGCGTACAAGTCAGTCTGTGGCGACGCTGGCGCATTAGCTTCTTGCGCCTCAACCGATTGGACATTTTCAGCGGTACATCCCGACACAACCGCCAAGCCCGCGATGATACACATACACATTCCTACCGCTCGAAACATTTGCTACTCCTAATAAATGCTGAATTAACGGATTTCCAATACACCGAAACAGCACTTTACTGAAGAACCAATACCACGACGAACAGTCAAATTAAACTCGTCGACTGAGCGCGCCCGAATTAGGAACCGGGTGCGAATGGAAACTCCACTAATACCGCAGAATCGGTCGGTAACACCAGTTGCCCCTCAGGACCATGATGGACCGTTGTTGGAGTTCACGCAAGCACTTGGCACCGCATTCCAAAAAGACCCTAGTTTTTAGACAAAAACACCGTAATAATGGCGGGCTGTAAACCACACCAACGAAGGGAGTCTTCCGATGGTCCGCAGTCGACGCTCGTTTACCTGGACATTGTTCGCTGCCAGTGCATTGACACTCCTACTCGCTTCCGTAGAACCAGTGGCCACGCAAGGCCCAAGTAATTTCGTACCCGTCACCGATGCAATCCTTCAAGACCCAAGTGACGATGACTGGCTCATGTGGCGACGTACGCTTGATGGGTGGGGCTACAGCCCCCTGGACGACATTAACAAAGACAATGTCGCTCAACTACGGCTAGTGTGGTCACGTGGACTCCGACAAGGAGCACAGCAGGGGACTCCACTCGCCTACAACGGCATGCTTTATATGCCGAATCCTAACGACATCATCCAAGCGATTAATGCGGTTACAGGCGACCTAGTCTGGGAGTATCAACGACCGATACCGGACGACATTAATGAATACATGGGCGGCCTGACCAGTGTGAATCGCAACATCGCAATTTATGGCAACACGATTATTGACACGGCCAACGACGACTATATCTTTGCGTTGAACACGGAAACAGGAACGCTTGCCTGGGAGACACAGATTTTCGATTACACCAAAAACCCGGCGCGCCATTCAGCAGGACCTATTGTTGCGAACGGCAAAGTGATCTCGGGACGGAGCTGCCGCCCCATGCGTGGCCCCGATGCGTGCGCCATTATCGCGCACGATGCCCGAACCGGTGAGGAACTGTGGCGTCGACACCTCATCCCGAAACCAGGCGAGCCCGGCGACGAAACCTGGGGGGACGTGCCCTACGAGGAGCGCGCACATGTCGGTTCCTGGATGGTGCCGAGTTACGATGCAGATCTCAATCTTGTCTACGTCGGTACATCGGTCACCTCCCCGGCACCAAAATTCATGCTCGGGGGTGCCGACAAAACGCACTTGTACCACAACTCCACGCTCGCACTCGACGGTGAGACAGGTGAGATCGTGTGGTACTACCAACATTTAAACGACAGTTGGGATCTTGACCATCCTTTTGAACGATTACTAGTCGATACGGCAGTGGTGCCAAACACCACCGCCGTTAGTTGGATCAACCCCAATCTCCGTACAGGCGAAGTCAGAAAGGTCGTGACGGGCATTCCGGGAAAAACCGGTGTCGTCTACACACTTGATCGGCAGACCGGAGAGTTTCTCTGGGCCACCCCAACCGTCACACAGAACGTCATCAATAACATTGATGGCGCAACTGGAGAGGTCTCTGTCAACGGAGAACTCGTGTTCAGTTCTCTCGGCCAAGAAGTCTTTACATGCCCTACGTGGAATGGCGGAAAAGACTGGGAAGCCGGCGCCTACAGCCCACTAACGAACATGATGTACATGCCGTTGCGAAACGCCTGCGCGCGAATGCTCGCAACTCAAGCGGCCGGCACCTCACACTACGCGCTTGCCGTACGTAATCAGATTGCACCTGGCACGGATCAGGTCGGGACAGTCCGAGCCATCTCAGCGGAAACCGGTGAAAGAACATGGCTCCACGAACAACGGTCAGCCACAATGTCACTGATGACAACTGGCGGCGGACTCGTCTTCGGCGGTGACGTGAATGGACGATTCAAAGCCTTTGACCACCGCACTGGAGACGTCCTGTGGGAAATCAATCTCGGGTCAGCAGTCACGGGCTTTCCAATTACCTACGCCGTCAATGGCACCCAGTACATCGCGATCGGAACAGGCACAGCGAGCACTGCGTCTCTTTTCGGGCGACTGACGCCAGAAATCCGTCCAAGCGCTGGAAACACGCTATTCGTATTTGCTTTACCGGACTAGTATTTGAACGGGGTCAGGTTATACCCAGCCTCTATCTGTCGTTGTAGTTGAAAAAAAAGCACCACTTACTGTTTCATTACCGTCATTCCAGGCATCAAGGGAGCTTCAGAATGAACCGTAGCCGACACAACTTCCTGCAAACCATAGTCATCACAGGTGTGGTGATCTGCGTGATGACATACTCCGAAACTCTGTACATGCAGGAACCCGACTCATTTGTACCCGTGACTGACGCCATGCTCGAGAACCCAGCCGACGACGACTGGCTCACCTGGCGACGAACTACCGACGGCTGGGGCTACAGTCCCTTGGACCAGATTGACCGTCAAAACGTGGGTGACCTACGTCTTGTCTGGACCAGAGGATTGGCTACCGGCCGACAGGAGGGCACCCCGCTGGTTTACAACGGAACCCTTTACATGCCTCAGTCCGATGATGTGATCGAGGCGATCGACGCAGTCACGGGTGACTTAAAATGGGCCTATCGACGAGACCTCCCAGAAGACGTCTACGAGATGGTCGGCGGGAACGCACGTACCAATCGAAACGTCGCAATCTATGACCGACTTATCGTCAATACCACCGACGATGATTTTGCCATCGGCCTCGATGCAACAACAGGAGAGGTCGTTTGGGAAACTCAAATTTTTGACTACAAGGTAAATCCCGCTGGCCACAGCGCTGGGCCGATCATCGCCGACGGTAAGATGATTTCTGGTCGCAGCTGTCGCCCTCAGGGTGGGCCAGAAACCTGTGTCGTAATCGCACACGATGCTCGAACTGGCCAAGAGGTCTGGCGGCGCAGTACCGTCGCCCTCCCAGGTGAACCTGGAGATGAAACGTGGGGCGATGTCCCCTACGAACGGCGGATTCATGTTGGCAGTTGGATGCCGGCCAGTTACGACCCGGAACTGCGACTGATCTATCAAGGTACTTCGGTCACGTCACCGGCACCAAAATTCATGCTCGGAGGCGTCAATAACACGCACCTGTACCACAATTCGACACTGGCCCTGGATGTGGATACCGGAGAAATTAGGTGGCACTACCAGCACCTCAATGATCACTGGGACCTCGATCATCCATTTGAACGAATTTTGGTCGACACCGCTGTAGCACCAGCGCCCTCAGAGGTCAGTTGGATTAATCCGAGATTACAGCCAGGTGAGGAGCGGAAAGTCGTAACCGGTATTCCTGGAAAGACTGGCGTCGTCTACACGCTTGACCGCGAGACTGGTGAGTTCCTATGGGCCAACCCAACGGTCACCCAGAATGTCATCAGTGGCATCGATGGCGCGACTGGAGAAGTATCAGCCAATTCGGAGGTCGTCTTCACTCAACCGGGACAGCAAGTATTCGCGTGCCCAACATGGAACGGAGGAAAAGACTGGGAAGCCGGTGCCTACAGCCCGTTAACCAACACGATGTACATGCCGCTACGCAATACCTGTGCACGTATGATGGCCACTACTGAATTCGACAGGAGTCGGGCGAACGAACCAAATGAAAGCCGTGCGGATATCTACGCGATCGCCTACCGACATCAGATCGCACCAGGCACAGACAACGTCGGGACGGTGCGAGCGATCTCAGCTGAAACCGGCGAAACAGAGTGGCTCTACGAGCAACGTGCGGCCACGATGTCACTTGTAGCGACTGGCGGCGGACTACTATTCGGTGGTGACGTCAACGGACGGTTCCGGGCCTTTGACCAGGAAACCGGTGAGGTCTTGTGGGAGATTAACCTCGGTTCGCCGGTTAGTGGATTCCCGATTAGCTTCGGCGTCAACGGACGACAGTATGTCGCAGTCGGAACCGGTGCTGGTGGAACGGCGTCGCATTTTATGGGACTGACACCCGAGTTGCGACCAAGTTCAGGAAATAACCTGTTTGTATTCGCATTACCGGACTAATCTCGAGTCAATCGGTACGGCTGACTACTCAGAAGAAATCTTCGAGTGCTGCGGCCGTGGATAAATGCGTCACCTGAAGGAGACCGTGATGGTAGTGACTGTAACGAACCCAACAAAAATCAGACGAGACACCCACATTGTTCTGGTTGCATTACTTATGACCGTCGCCATTACAGGGATCAGCGCACAGTCTGTTGCTGATACGGAATGGAGGCATTTTGGCCATGACGCTGCGAACACAAAATACTCCCCTCTCGACCAAATAACCCCGGACAACTTTAATGATCTCGAAATTGCATGGCGATGGACGTCCATCGAAACTGAAGTCACCAGCGAAAGAGAGGGACTTCGGCCAGGTCCATTTAAATCAGTCTCACTCATGGTCGATGGCCTCGTCTATCTCAGTACTTCTCTGAGCCAGGTTGCGGCGCTCGACGCCGGAACAGGCGAATTAGTCTGGTCTTACGACCCGCGCACATACGATCGGCTCGACCGGCCTGGCAACATGGGATGGCAGCACCGGGGCGTGTCGTACTGGGAGGATGACGACAGCGATGACGCACGGGTGTTTATTGCAACGCACGACCTTTTTCTTGTTGCCCTCAATGCGAAAACAGGTACGCAATACTCAGACTTCGGTGCCGATGGCGCGGTTGACCTCAGTACGACACTCGGCCGAGCCGTTGACCGATCTCGCTTCACGCACTCACAACCGTTAGCCATTGCTGGAAATACGGTAATCGTCGGGAGCATCGTGCAAGATACAAACCTCCAATATCGCGAAGCTGACCCAGGACACGTGCGTGGGTTCGACACGCGAACAGGTGAGATGAAGTGGATCTTTCACACGATTCCGCAAGGCGACGAATTTGGGGCGGACAGCTGGCACAACGAGTCGTGGCGATATAGCGGCCACTCGAACGTCTGGGGCACCATGGCGGTCGATGAAGAACTTGGCTACGTGTACCTCCCGACCGGCACACCGACCAACGATTGGTACGGTGGCATGCGTCCCGGCAACAACCTCTTTGCCGAAAGACTGATTTGCGTCGACGCAGAAACCGGTGAACGGATTTGGCATTTCCAAGCTGTGCATCATGGTCTCTGGGACTACGATTTTCCGACCGCCGGCAACCTGCTTGACATCACAGTAGACGGCCGCCCTATCAAAGCCATCGCCCAATCGAGTAAACAAGCCTTCACCTACGTTTTTAACCGCGTCACCGGTGAACCTGTATGGCCCATCGAAGAACGACCGGTTCCCCAAGGGGATGTGCCTGGCGAATGGTATTCACCAACGCAGCCCTTTCCAACCAAACCAGCCGCGTTCGATCTACAAGGCATTACTATTGACGACCTGATTGATTTCACTCCGGAGTTACGAGAAGAAGCAATCCGGATTGCCGGTCGGGCTCAGCTCGGTCCCATCTTTACGCCGCCGCCAGTTCGCGGCGACGGAAGACCGATTATTCAATCTCCAGGGCCAGGGGGTGGCATCAATTGGCCTGGGACAGCTGTCGACCCGGAAACCGGTCAACTCTTCGTTCCCTCGCAGACTCGTTTGCGCGCAGTCGAACTCATTGAATACCCCCCGCCGGCGACCGTTGGGTATTTCACGGACCCCTGGGCCAGTCCTGTCCCTGGCCCCAGAGGACTGCCGCTCGTTAAGCCTCCGTATAAACGCGTCACGGCCATCGATCTCAATACCGGTGACCACAGTTGGATGCAGCCCCACGGTGACGGCCCACGAAATCATCCAGCCATCAAACACCTCAATCTTCCAGCGCTTGGCGGACACGGTGGCATGCATGGTGGAGGACCGCTTGTCACGAAGACCCTACTCGTCGTCAATTCCGGGGGCCGCTATGTTGAAGACCAAATCGCATCAGCCAGCACGATCACGGCCTACCATAAAGACAACGGCGAGTATCTGGGGTCGATCACGCTACCAGCCATTCCCTACGGTAATCCGATCACGTATCTTCACGAAGGCAAACAGTACATCGCCGTCGCAGTCGGGAGCGGTAATAGTGACGAGGTCAAACCAGAACTCATCGCTCTGGCGCTACCCTGATCAAAAAAAAGCGGGCCTACACCAAACAGATGTAGGCCCGCGCCAATTCCAACCCCAGTAGTCAATCGTGGCTACGGTCGAAGTTCACGACCTTGTCTTTCCAGTCGCCGAGCACCGGCGAGAATGCCATGCATCCCGATATTTCCTTCGTGGCAGGCATACTCGAATAGATTCTGGTCTGTTCGACGAAGCGGCATCATCACCGAATAGTCCCGCTCGTAAACCGTGGGGTCTGTCACCGTATATTCATAGGCCACAGTGTCGGGGTCAATACGGGTCAGGCGCTCGACGAGGTGCATATTGGTCGACGTCAGTCCGCTGCTCCCGCCAGCAAATTGATCAGTCTCAATGACTAGCGTTTCGCCTTCCCAGTGTGCCCTCGATACGCCGCTTTTCTGATCGAACGGAACGTCAGGGTCCTTATCAATGGGAATAACCCTGGCGTTGTGGACCATCTCATTGAGAATGGTGACGTAGCCCGGAGACTGAAAGATCATCACATTGTTGTTATACGCACTCGACCGCATCGGTGGCCCTGCGTTGAACCCCATTGTGCAACGGTCGCCGGAACTACGATTCTCGTAGGAGTCGTATCGATGCTCCTCAACATACGCGCGACGCGCCACGTCTCGTCTCTGCTGTGCCTCGGTACGCGCCGGCAACCGACCACTCGGAGGGTCAACAATCAGGGACGTCCGTTTATCCGATGTGAGCTCGATCCCTCGTTCGTACCAGAACTCGTTGTAAGACAGAACACCACCTTCTGCACGCGGTGCATATCCACCTGAGCCTTTTTCTGGGTCAAAAAGGTCTCGATTCTGACGGATACGCTCGGACGCCTCAAACTGGGCCGCCGTCTCCTGATCGAGTGTCTCCAGGTCCGCGAACTGCTCTGGACGCTGAAACGGTGTAATTGTCCGGAATGTGAACAATCCTGACACGTCAGGCTGTCCATCCGGCGTCCGCATCGGCATCCCACTGCCAGACGACTGCGCGGAAGCATCGGATGGAACCAACGACACCACCATCAACAAAACCAACGACGCTATTACACTGTGTTTGAACATTTCCATTCTCCCCAATCTACGCGCTACACCGACGTTACCGCGTAAGCCTCCGAATAATACCGTCTCGTTTATTCAATAAATAGATTTGCCCAGTTGGCCCACTCCCAAACCGGAGGTCGGCCCGCTGAGCGCCGCCACGCCCTTGCGCTTCAGTCGCCTCTTGAATCATCTGTAGTAACGTTTGCGTCTCTCCGTTATGTCGAAACACCACACGCCGTATCGACGCCTGCCCACCACTGGGTAGAGTATCGGCATCAATATAGAAGACTTCACCACTCGGATTGTCGCCGAACAGGATAAGATTTTCCAGTTGTGGAATGAAATCATCCCGATAGACCACCAGACCAGTGGCCGCAGAACTAGGCTGCAAGAGGGGATCGGGTTGTCCATATTCGACGACCGGATACGTAAAACCAGCCTCACCACGGGGATCAACGAGACTAACGGCACGACGGCTAATGAAGCGATAACTACCTTCCCAGACGTTCCAGCCCAAGTTCGCTCCATTGGTAACTAGACTCACCTCCTCGACAATATTCTGACCAATATCAGCGAGGAAGAGGTTTCCATTGCTGGAATCCCAGTCAAACCGTTGCGGATTCCTGACTCCATATGCGTAAACCTCTCCGAGCGTATCTGAGTTCCCGTCGGCAGCAAACACATTCTCAGGGGGAATTCCATATTCTCCGTTAGGACTGTCCGAACCAAGAGGATCAATCCGCAACACTTTGCCAAATATCTTGCTTAAATCTTGAGACAGATTCAGGGGGTCTCCCCCACTTCCACCATCAGCCGAACCTATATACAGCAACCCAAAATCCACATCACCAAAATCTGCTAGAGGATTAAAACCAATCTGGCCTCCGTTGTGATTTCGAAATGGCTGCTCAACTCGGAACACTTCCCTGGGACGATCACCATCGTACCTACTCGCCGTTGGATCCTGGACCGTCCACTCGAGAAGCAGTGTATCCTGAGCATCCTCGCCGCCATCTGGGACGAAATCAGCTTCAGGAATCGTATCCGTCGAATCGACATACGTGTAGAACTTGCCAAAGCCAGGCGTGCCTGCACTCGCGAAATGCGGGTGAAACGCAAAACTTTGAAACCCTCGCTCTCCGCGCGAAGCTTCCACCTGAATACCCCAACGCGGGGACCGTAAATCGAGATATGGCGTGACCTCCGTGCCGTCGTAACTGACGCTATACAACACCCCGTGCATGTCATTAACGAACAGGCGATCCGTGCCAGGTTCGTCAACGAGCAACATCATCCTCGCGGCAACACCGTCAACATCAGGAAGGATTGCGAATTCCTCCACACCGACTGTAATGGCGTCAGCACGTGCCGGAATCGGGTCGTCAAACGGGTCATTACTAGTTTGCGCTAAACCCGGTGTACCCCAAAGACAGACCACGGCAAATACCGCTTGAGTCACCCTATGCATCGCAATCGTCAGACATTAATCGAAATGAATTTCGGCAATAGCAATCCCGGCTTCGCCGCCAACTGCATAAAAGAGATACGTCCGCCCCGTCGCAGCGTCCTCATAAAGCGCTGGGTCCCGTAACTGATTCACCACACCATACGCCGTACTACGCACCGACGGTTCAAGTGGAGCGCTACTTCCTTCCCAGGAATACTCTGGTCGCAAGACTTCCACCCCAGGCGTGTTTTTCCACGAGTGCCAATCGCCAACAATATCAACCGTGCTCACCATAACGTGTTCGGGAACATCACCGACTTGCGTCCAAAATACGAACAAGGTGTTCTCTCGAACTAGCACAGCCGAATGACGCATATTCGCATTGAACAGCAGCGGGCCTTCTTCAAAACTTCCGAGTGGATCTCGCGACCGATAAAACTGCCCCGGCATCGCCATTGCATATGTATAGCCATCATGTTCAAAAATACGCATATAGCTGCGACCAAGTCGCTCTGGTCGTGCGTCAAAGTGAATCCCATCCCTCGACGTCGCCACCCGAGAAAACTGAGTGCTCACATCATTAAGGCCATGGAAATACATAAGAAACTGTTGATTCTGATGGTCCACATGGACGTCCGGCGACGCAATGTGCGGCGTGGTCGCCTCAAACAATCCATCGTGTGACATGGGCACGCCACGTCGCTCTTGTGACGCGCGTAATCGTTCCGCAACATCGGGAGCGACCGCCGGCGGTTCCGTCAAAAAATGCGAATCCTGGATTTGCAAGCTTCCCGGCGCGTGAACCGTCCACGGCCCCAACAGATCATCCGCATACGCCAATCGGATATAAAGCCCTTTATGATCCGCAAAATACAGGTAGTACTCCCCAAGCGGATCGTCAACCCACTCCGGAACCTTTATTACGGATGGCCCTTGAATATTTTCGCCGACACTCGGATGGATTCCTGGCGCAATAATCGGCGCATCGAGTAATCGCTCAACCCGAACATTACGGGAAGCCTGCGCGCTTGGCCAAACGACAAAAGCGGTCACCACCAGCGTAACCAGACTCACAATCGTTCGCTGTATTGTCATCATCCCTGTCTGACTCTATTCAACGGTGCTAATCAGGAATCAACCGTGGAATGAATTTCGTTAACCCCTGAATCGGGCCAACTTCGCCCGCGTAGACATTTCCTGCAGCGTCAGCCGTCACACCTTCACCCATCGAACCGACACCACCCATGCCCGAGGCTCGCTCGGACACATGCTCGCGAACGAAATACCATACCTCACCCGTCCGCGCACTCCCGACCCGCAACCCTTTACGCCACCCACCAGGATTGTAGTTTTCATCCGACTCAGAATCGATCGCGTACAACACATCGTTAGTATCGATGAACAAGCCACTAATACGACTGAACTGGTACCAGGTATCAAGATGGTTGCCATCCTGGTCGAATATTTGGATGCGATTGTTCCCGCGATCGGCAACAAAAAGCCGCCCTTGCGAATCGAACGAGAGTGAATGCGGCGCACGAAACTCGCCATCCCGAAATCCCCACTGTCCCCAACTCTTGATGAACGTGCCATCTGCTGCAAACTTAGAAATCCGACCAATAGCATTCGGGCCAGGCTCATCAAGGAATTGACCGTTATGCGTCTCACCGACATAGATACTGCCGTCTGGTCCGATCGCAACGTCATTTGGCTCCGTAAAATGTGTCGGCGGGTCACCACGTTCACCTGGAGACCCGAGTACTAGTAAAACATCACCATCGGGGCTGAACTTAATAACCTGATGACCTTTCATTGGCGCATTGGGCGTCCGTTCAAGCTCGGTTTGGCTTGGTGAACGAGCATCAACAACCCAGACGTTCCCTTCGCTATCCACATCCATCCCGTGAGGCCAGGTAATCAATCCCGCACCAAAACTTTTGACCACATTTCCTTCAGGATCCATTTTGACGATTGGATCAACATTTGATTCTGCGCACGAATTCGATCCACACCGATCCGCAACCCAAATATGCACCCCATCTATGTCGACATTCAGAGCGCTCACGGAACCCCATGTACGCCCGTCCGGTAAAGTTCCAAAATTTCGAACGGTTTCGTAGGGATTTGGCAAATGATTAATCGGTTCCTGACTTGCATGTTCCGGCGGAACCTTTGCGCCGCGCTGTGCGTGCACATTCCCCACACCGAACAACACGGCAAACATAACGCCTACCAGAAAACATCGCCACACTGGAGTCACTCGCATCCCACCACCTCAGTCATTCAAAATCATTTTTTTATATATTCTTGTTATCGAGCGAGCGGGTTTGGGCGCACTTGAAAATGCACCATCTTGCTCTTGGTGCCCTTCCCCCCCTCAGTATGCCAAATGTAATTTGACCCGTAGTTCGCCCAAGCACCACGACCCTTCCACCCCGCGTTTGGATCATCAATCCGACCATCGAGACCGCGTGAATAAAACGCCATAGGATATGGCACCCGCAACACCACCCATTCTTTGGTCTCAGGCAATAAGGCAAGTAAAGCATCTGACGTGGACCCATTGGCGATCGGGACATTGTCACCAAGGCCAAGGGTATTGTACTGGTCAACCCAGTTGTAATAATGAAAATCAGCACTTCCTGGATCGCTAACGCCTTTCATCTGTGGGCCTGGCGTTGGGTACAGTGTCCAACCCTCCGGGCAGTGCTGGCCGGTCGCATCAGGACCGTTCAACGCGCCTGTACACTTGGCTCGGTCAAAACTTGCCATGTGACCACTACCCGAAAGCGCTGTCCAAATGACACCATTTCGATCGACGTCGATACCACGCGGCGCGTGTCCAGTCTTCGCCGGGTCTATATCAGGATTCTCAATAGACGGCGGTTCGTACACTTCAGCCATGCAGGTCTCAGGCGGATTGTCACCAAAATCGAGCCTGACGATCCGACCGGGAAACGGCCCCGTCTGACTTGCCCACAGTGTTCCATCACGGGGGTTATAAATCACACCATAACCGCCTGCCCGAACTAATGTGTCACGCGTCGGGTCGACCTCGTCACCGATACCATTCCACGGCTTTGTCGGTTTCCCATCACCATTCGTATCTAGCACACCGGGGCACCAACCTTGCGAAAATCGCTCATCACCCGTTTCGTCATAAAGGCGCGTATTAATCCAACCAACGACACTCCCCCCACCACTGAAATAAAGGGTGTCGTCTTCATCTTCCCCAAACTGCAGGTGATGCGTGCCAAAGCACGTATCGATCAATACAAACTTTTCGGTTTCTGGATCGTAGTACGACGCCTGCCGACCAGTTTGGCTCAATGGAAAGTGTTTTGCTGACGGATGGTCCGACCCTTCTTTGCACCAGTCCGGGTTTGGCCGTGCCCGTATGGTCGACGTCATCCAAACACGACCCTTCCCATCCAACATCGGATTGTGCGGGTCAGCTCGCTGGTTGGTTTCAACGCCCCATGGCAACTCGTCACCCCAGTAGTACGACGGTTCAAGTTGTGACTGAGGAAAACGCGTTGGCACACTACCGGGGTCTGCCGGACGCACCGGGATCTCCAACTCAACAGCAGAATTCGAACCTGGGTCCACCGCGACCAGTGTCCCATGTCCTGCTGAGACCCCATAGACTGGACCATACCCGTTAACCGTCGGATTCCGTTTATCGGTCGTCGCTTCATCGTGAATAAACGAACTATCCAGCCCCCAATCCCACTGTGTAATCACGACATTACGCTCAACTCCAGATGGCCTCGGCGGTCGCTGTGGCGTCTCTCCCGCAGCAATTCGGTCTGACCAGTCGGCAAACATCTCCAGTGCACGTTCACGACCGAACCGGGTCATATTTGCACTCATTGAATTGCCACGCTGACCTGTTTTTACACGATGGTCCCAGGCGGCGACGGTCGAATCAAAGTCATCAAGCTGCTGAACAGTGCGAGTATGGGTATTGCCCATCTGATGGCACAACTGGCAACCTTGTTTCATTCGGTCGACCCAGGCGGCCTGACTGGTCATCGCTTCTGAAATTCCGTTCCCATCATCTCCGGTTCCAGGAAATTCACTTTTCGCTGGCGGTTCAATGAGCGAGTACCAATAGTTCCCAGGGTAATACTGTGCAGCAGCACGTTCATTCGGTGCGACAACCGCATCTAATTGAATACCTTCCTGCCCGGGTGTCAGTCTGACCTTCTCAGAATCCACTAGGCCATACCCTCTGACCCATACGTCATAGGTCGCGTCAGGAAGTTCTGGGAGCAAAAACCGTCCGGCATCATCAGTCACAACAATTTTCACAAACTTCGTTTCGAGTTCGAGCGTTTCTGCAATCACCCAAACCCCAGCTTCTGGACCTGCACTACTCTCAACCGTCCCTGCGATCACCCCTTCCGGTTGGGCTTGAATCGCGGCAACATCCGTGCTTGCCCAACCAGCCCATCCCAGCAGGAGAGCTACAAGAAATGCCGTTCTGCCAAAACCAACCCGCACCCGGACGTTACTATTCATCGCAGCCTCCTCGGTTGTTCCATCAAGACCGTTAAACGACGGAATCGCTCAGGCAGTCTAACACCGCGCTAGGGCAAGGCGACGTTTATTCTCTGAGCGCGAAGACCCAGATTACCCCACCCTGCGGTACGATATCTTCCCGTTCAAAATGGGCATTGACCGCACGCTGCATCCCTTGAGCATCCACACCCCAACCCGACTGAACAGCAATGTACTGCACACCATCAATCGAGTAGGACGAGGGCACACCAGTCACACCTGAATTTGTGCGCTGCTCCCACAACACGTCGCCAGTTTCTGCATTAAAGGCGCGAAAATATCGGTCGTTGGTACCCCCAGCGAAGACGAGTCCTCCGGCAGTCGTTAGAATCGGCCCCCAGTTCTGAGACTCTGTAAATTCATGAGTCCAGACTTGCTCGCCGGTCGCCATATCCCAGGCCTGGATCTCTCCGAGATGATCGGCATTATCGACAACAAACACCTGAGAAGACGCTCCCGTAAAACCGCGCCCGGGTACATACTCGACTTCCGTGCCCACAATCGTTGAACAAAGATTCTCATTCGCTGGAATGTACAGATACCCGGTCTGAGGGCTATATGCCGCCGGCGGCCAATCCTTACCGCCCCAGAGCGATGGACAGAAGGTTGCCGGTTTATTCGTTCCTGGTTTACGTTCCTGGTCGTATTCCGGACGGCCTGTCAACGGATCAATTGAGGTGAAGACATTCTGGTCGACATACGGCTGAGCCTCGACAAAATTAATTGCATTTGCCGTGCGCTCAAGCGTCCAGAGATAGCCATTCCTCGCCGGATGCACCAGACTCTTAATGGTCCGACCATTCCGCGGTACATCAATCAAAATCGGTGCAGACACCTCGTCCCAGTCCCACGACCCGTTGTGATGATATTGGTGATATCCCTTGAGTTCACCCGTATCTGCATCAAACGCCACCACCGAATTCGTATACAGGTTGTCGCCTGGTCGCTGGTCACCAATCCATGGGCCGGGGTTCCCCGTACCCCAGTACGTCAGATTCAATTCTGGGTCATACGATCCTGTAATCCAAATGGACGCACCACCTGTTTGCCACGTATCCCCTGGCCACGAGTCATTCCCTGGCTCACCGGGGCCAGGTACGGTGTGTGAACGCCACACCTCTTCCCCCGTGTCGGGATCATAAGCCGCAACAAATCCACGAATGCCTCGTTCGCCACCAGAGGCACCAACCATCACCTTGCCACTTGCCACCAATGGCGCCATCGTCATGTAGTAACCGGCTTGATAATCAGCTACGGAAGTTTCCCACACTAACTCACCAGTCATTGCGTCGAGCGCCTGCACGACTGCATCGTGTGTCGTAAAAAATACCTTGTCGTCATACAGCCCAACGCCACGATTCGTACGATGTGATCGAACGACGCCTTCTGGCATCTGACGCTGATAGCGCCACATTTGATCGCCAGTACGCGCGTCTATCGCAATCACCTGCGCATCCGGTGTTGTAACAAACATAATGCCGTCATTAACAATTGGCGGCGCCTGATGTCCAGATGTCACGCCGGTAGACAGTGACCAGACTGGCACTAAATTCTGAACGTTTGCAGTCGTGATCTGATCCAGCGCGCTATAACCCCAACTATCGTAGGTCCCGCGGTACATCAACCAATCGTCAGCGTCCGGAGACCTCAAGCGCTCATCAGTCACTGGGGTATACGCCGGCTCTTGAGCACGCAGCGAAAACACCTCAGCGCCAATTACCAAAACTGCTCCAACGATCGCCAACAGGCACAAACCGTATCTGATGTTTATCTTTGTCATGATTCTCCGCTGTCTCCTTAGAGTACGCAGTGTACTCCGCTGGTACTCCTGACTACACTCTCGACTAAAAAATCGCAATCGGATTCACCGGTGAACCAGTCCCACCAGGCACGCGCAGCGGTGCGACCACCAACATAAACTCCCACCGCTGCTCTTCAGCCGCAACCGCCGCAACTGCATCAAGATCTAAATTGTCGAGCAAGTTCATCCCACGTGCCACAATCGCAAAACGATGGATCGGATTCACTCCCAACCCTGGCACACTGTCCGGGGCTTCATGAACCGCATCGGCGCCTAACAAGCCAAGGTCTTTCTCGGCAAGCAACGGAATCGCCGATGCGTCCCAGCCAGACATTACACCCGTGTCCCCATTTTCCGCTCGACGCGCCCATCGCCCCGTTCGCAATAACAGTGCGTCCCCAGGCCCAATGGTGACCCCGGCATATTCCTCCCAGGCTTCGAGGTCTTCCGGATAGACCTTCGAACCCTCAGGAAGATACGACACTCCTTTTAAGAGAGGGATGTCAACAAGAATGCCGCGAGTGACCAACCCATTCTTCATCATGGTCGTGTCCATCGCCGCGCACCCGTCGTCTGTTACAACGTCATTAAAATCTGCACCACCATAGATCTTGTCCTTGTAGAACACGTGACAGAGACCATCAAGATGAGAGTACGTCACACCATGAAAATAGACTTCAATTCGATCGCCTGAGTTCTGACCGTCAGCATTTACCGTCATTTGCAATTGGTAAGGCTCTCTCGCATCCGCAGCAGGTTCCGTCAGAAAATCATGCGCTAAAGACACCGTTTGACCGGTTTCGATCAAAGCGGCGGCTTGACGGCGCTTTTCATTCGTCATCAAATTGGCCGCGCCAAGCTGGTCACCCTCTCCCCAACGCCCCCAGTTCGAATACTCCTCCATCCATTCGTCAAACTGGGCGACCGTCGTCGGTTCACGAACTTCAGGCTGCGTAAAAGACTCCGTGCTACATCCACCGGCCACGAGGGCCAGTACCGCCATCCCCCATATTGCCACTGTCCTCACTAAAGACCTCCTTCTGGCAAGGCAAACACAAAAATGGCATTGCCAGCATTACGAGGGTTACGGAGTTCCGGTAGTAAATCGTTCGGCACCGTTGCGGCCCAACTCGCACCACCTAAGGGGTTACCTGCAACAAACGCCACATACTGGGTACCATCGACGGCATACGTAATCGGGTATCCATTGGCCATGGTTGTGAGCCGACTTTGCCATCGCGTCTCACCGGTGTCCATATCGTAGGCAAAGATGTACCGGTCTAAATCACCAACAAAGACGAGACCGCCTGCCGTCGTCAACGCCGCCGTATTGTAGGGTGCTCGCCGACGATTCTGCCAGAGCGTCTCACCAGTCCGAATATCCAACGCTTGGAATTCACCGAGTTGATCTGGTGAATCCGGATGGAAGTGGTTTTGGCGTTCACGTACGCCACCGGTCCCGCCCCCACCCTCGCGCTGCTCTACCGGCAAAAACTCAGCGGTTTCACAATGCAAATTCAGAGGAATGTACATGGCTCCGGTCGCCGGGTGATAGGACATCGCCCGCAAACTCTTCACTCCCCCGGTACTGGGACAGAAATAGAGCTCCTCGAAAACACCAACAACCATGCCATCCCGATAGGTCACTTCACCTGTCTCCGGCGACACATCGAGGATGTTCTGATACCCAAGGTCAATTGCGTTAATGAAGGAACCCGTTACACGGTCCAATTCCCACAAAATCCCAAGTTTTCCCATGCTAAAGACCGACTGTCGACCGTCGTAGTCAACTAGGATGCGTTCAAAGGTCTCGTCCATGTCATGCGTATCACCAGGGAGGTGCTGGTAGTACCACTTCATCTCGCCAGTCGCCGGGTCGAGTGCCAGTGTCGAATTACTGTAGAGAGCGTCGCCATCGGTGCCGCGCGCATCACGCGTCCATGGTTTAGCCTGCGAGGTGCCGTAGTACACAAGACCACTCACTGGATCGTAGCTCCCAGGAATCCATGCGTCGCTACCGGCCCGAAACAACACCGGGAGATCACCCCATGTGTCTCCGCCCCGCTCACCCGGACTTGCAACTGTCGACGTCTTCCAAGCAACCTGACCGGTACTCGCATCAAGACCAACGATGTAACAGGTCTCTTCGCGGTAACGCTCGCAACCGCGCAATCCCGCCACAATGGTCCCATCCGCAATAATCGGTCCACTCGAAAAGCCATAGCCGTCAAAGTCAGGCATCACGGGCGTATCCCAACGCACGTCGCCAGTTCTTGCATCGAGTCCGACAATATGCGCATCAACGGTATTCAGAATGATCAAATCCTGATAAATCGCCAAACTCCGCATCTGCGCACCTGGGCGACGGCGTTCATCCATCTCCCGTCGATGTTCCCAGATAAAATTACCCGTTCGCGCATCAAGCGCTTGGACAACGTTGCCGGGATTCGCGATGTACATAATCCCGTCATGCACCAGTGGCGTCGTCTGTGAAATACCTTGTTCCAAGCCCCACGACCACGCCAACTGCAGACCACCAACATTCGTCCGATCGATCTGATCAAGGGTGCTATACCCCCAACCATCCAACGTCCGTCTCCAATTAAGCCAATCAGCCGGGTCTGGGTTCTCCAGTTCAGCATCAGTTACCGAGACGTAGTTCTGAACCTGCGCTTGCCCCACAAGTCCGAACGTCATAATCAACGCAGCGCACGCAAACACACGCATATCGGTCTCCTTCACTAACTACTTAAATTCGTAATTAACACCCACATCGGGTTTCGACCAATCTCATAAGTTTCAAGAGCAGTGAGCTCACCACTCGTCTGGTCAATTCGATAGGACGCCAACCGACTAGATTGTTGCCCTGCTGCATACAGAAAATGCCCGTCCGGATCGATACCGAATGCACGAGGTACCGGTTCTGTGCCCACTCGACCAGCAGCCGTCAGTCCGCCGGTCGACGCATCAACCAAAAAACTGGCAACACTGTTATGACCTCGATTCGGTGCAAAAAGAAATTTACCCGACGCTGTGATCGCTATCTGCGAACAGGTATTCACCCCGCTATAACCGGTCGGTAGCGTAGAGATTGTTTGAAACGGCGTTAGCGTCCCACTGCTGCCATCAATGGTGTACGCCGTAACACTACAACCCTGTTCGTCAGAAAAATACACGACGGAAAGCGTCGGGTGAAATGCCAGCGCACGAGGGCCAAGATATTCACTTGGGGAATGCATGGGTGGGTCGGTCGGCGTCAAGCGCCCCGAGTTCTCGTCAAAGCCAAATTGATAAATAGCATTGGGACCGCGGTTAGCGATATGCGGCACATACGCGAATTGATTCGAACGATCCGTCAACATTGCATGGGCCCCATGCGCGGTGAACTGCCATTCGATCGGCGGAAACGTTGGCACGCCGCGCTGGTCTACAGTGTGTACGGCCGCGGTGCTCTGGTAATAATAGGCTGACAGAATGTACCGACCCGTGCGATCAGTCGCCACATACACGGGTTCCCCTTGAAGCGGAACACTGCCGACAACCGAGAGTCGGCCGCTTGGCGACTCCACGCGATAGGCCGCAATCTGTTGACTGCCCCGCAGACCGACATAGAGCAACTCTTTATTCGGACTCAGCGCCAGCGGTGCTGGCCCTCCTTCAACCACAACGTCCTCTTGCAATGACAAATCCCCGGTTTCCGGGTCAACCGTGTAAATAGAGATCCGGTCATCGTCCTGCTGGGCGACGTACATATGGTGTCGTGTCTGCTCTTGACTCATCAGTTCACTCCATGAATTCCAACGATTGCGGCCATTGTAGTGCGCGCGTTCGCCAACCGACACATATAATCACGCTAACCGTATTTAGAGGCTTTATCTATGCCAAACTCAACACGCACTTTCTACTCTTTCCTACCCAATGTCCGTTTGCCGTTATTTTTAATACTCATAGCTCTTGGAACGTCTCCAGTGGAAGCGCAACAGCGGGAAACACTGCGCGCTGAATCCCTACACGCACCCGTTGAAATTGTCACGGACCGCTGGGGTATTTCGCATATTTACGCCGAAAACGAGCACGACCTGTTTTTTGCACAAGGATACGACGCGGCCCGAAACAGATTGTTTCAATTTGAGGTCTGGCGCCGTCAAGCCACAGGCACTGTCGCGGAAATCCTTGGCGAACGTGAGCTCACACGAGATATCGGCGCTCGACTTCACCAATTCCGAGGCGACCTGACGACCGAACTCAATCACTATCACGACCGAGGTGAGGACATCGTGATGGCGTTTGTCGACGGAATTAATGCGTAC
>MDTE01032043.1_pt1 | contig 34438 bp, 33 predicted proteins | sample 811231 | NCBI WGS metagenome assembly MDTE01 (sample SAMN05326651, study PRJNA326480) | marine metagenome | isolation source: seawater | place: Indian Ocean: Red Sea | collected 2010
CGCCTATAATCCACTATTATGAGTAAATATATTCCAAGTCCATTAAAGTACGTCAGAGATCAAGTCGAACTATATGAAAAAAGTGGAGGAACTGAAGGCACAACCATGCAAGGCCTGCCTGTAGTTATCGTCACCCATAGGGGTTGGAAAACAGATGCTATTAGAAAAACTCCGTTAATGACCGTTAAAGATGGTCCAAATTACGTCCTCATAGCATCCCAGGGCGGGGCCCCAAAACACCCTCTTTGGTATCACAACTTTAAAGCAAATCCTGAGGTTGAGATACAAGACGGACCAAGTGTGATACCCATGACGGTCGAAGAAATAGAAAACCCTATGGAAAGAAAGCGGCTATGGGATTTGTCTGTTGAAGCATATCCTCCATATGACGAATATCAACAAAAAACTGACAGATTAATTCCTGTTTTTCTGGCAACACCAAACTAGTAAATTCTAAACCTGTTTTCATCTAGAATAGATTGCTACAACAATAGATACTCTAATAGATTATATTCTACATACTATTTGTTTTTGTAGTTTATATTTGACAATCGTTGTCTCACTAAGTAGACTGTAATAGTGTCGAATATATAACACATTGCTTCATCAATTGTGGTTTATATAGTTTAGGCATAGCTCTAAATCAAACTTAAGGAGATTACAATTTGATGAGTATTAATTTTTTCCAACAGTGGATCAATTATCGAAATACTAAAGCCCTAGTAATTATGGGAATCTTAGCAATTCTCGGCTCCATTTTAGTGGCCTGTAGCGAAGAGGCTGCTACTGAAGAAATGGTGGAGCAGGAAACGATGGTTGAACAAGAAATGGCTGTGGAGGCAACTGTCGTAGTTGAGGAAGTAGTCGAAGAAGTAAGCAAAACCATTGTAGATATAGCTGTCGAAGACGGCAGATTCACTACACTGGTAGCAGCATTACAAGCAGCAGAACTTGATTCTGTGTTAGCTGGAGAGGGTCCATTTACCGTATTCGCTCCAACCGATGATGCTTTCGCCAAATTACCTGAGGGTACAGTTGCCTCTCTGCTGGAAACAATACCAGCATTGAAGGACATCCTGTTATATCACGTGGTAAGCGGTGATGTGCTTGCTGCAGACGTAGTTACGCTTGAATCAGCTACAACCTTACAAGGTCAAACTGTTTCTATTTCCGCGATGGGAGATGTTGTGAAAATCAATGATTCCCAAGTCATAATCACTGACATCCAGGGTAGCAACGGAACAATCCATGTGATTGATACCGTACTTCTGCCTCCAGCTGAGTAACCCTGGATAACCTTCTCGGCATTAAATTGCCGGAAAAGGATCGGGAGGCCTAATGTCTCCCGATCCTTTTCTTAATCACAGAGAGATTCTTTTATAAACTGGATTGCTGGTCTGGATGACTGGGATCGAACCAGCGACCTCCTGGTTTTAGTCCTAGGTTTAGAGCTTTATATATTCTCAATACTGCCCCAAAAGTTACATTCTGCTTGCCTTGCTCTAAAGCACTTATATATGTCCGATCAAGTTCAGAAGCATTCGCAAGATCTTGCTGTGTCATCTGTTTCTCTAACCTTGCAGCCCTGATTCTAGATCCAAGGGCAGCTAAATGTTCCTCCAAAGTGAATCCCCCATCGGTAATTCCGACCAAACTTCTAGCCTGCGTTACGCCTTCGAAAATATTTAATGCCACTGCGTCACAGTTAAGGGAATTTAGTTCAACCTCCCCACTAGTCAAAGCTAGGCCACCGATCAATATTTTAGGACTGGGGCTTATCGATTTCAAAGCACGTATTATAGATTTAGCATTGTTTATATAAGTTGGTATTGTGACAGAAATACCCACCATATCCACAGATCTGTTCTTAACAAACTCAACAAGATCTTTCCCTGGGGTAGGGCCTCCCATAAAATCAACTTCCCATCCATCAATAATCAAAAAATCACTTAGCATCCTGGATCCCACCATATGAGTATCTCCCTCAACAGGTACAACAACTGCCCTAAATCCATTAGATTTACGCATCGTACTGGCCTGTGCTCTCAACTCGCTCATTATTTCTAGAGTAATTACCGTGCCCAGGTGTTCGACTCCGATATTAATTTCTCCATCATGCCACATTTGCCCTATAACAGATTGGGAATAAGCTAATAGGTCAACATAAACAGCCTGAATTTCAAGTCCTCTATTCTGAGCATCGGACACAGCTCGCCTGGCCTTATCTGCATCTCCACCTAGTAATGCAGCAACATACCGATTTCTCAAAATTTCCAAATCTTGACTTGTACCCATAAAAGGACTCCCGTTATAAATTATCTATTTTGTAGAATATAGTTGACATCTCTTTGTTGTCATGTTACATTTATACCATATTAATGTAGATTATATGAGACATTGATATTCATACGAGCTATAAATAAGCTACACATAAGCATATCAGATGTCAAATATTAACGACAAACTGACATGGAGTAAACGAAATGATTTTGTTAAAGGGCTGCGGTAGGTGTGACGGTGACATTGTGATGAGGGGTGATATACATGGCAAATACCTGCAATGCTTGATGTGCAGCCGAGTAAAATATATAGAGACTACGCCAGAGATTAGTGCTCGTCGTAGCCACACTCGCCGTAGGTTATTTAAACCAACCGACTTTGTTGCGATATAGCAATCAAACTTGTTAACAGATCTTCATGGGATGACGAAAATTTAACTAACAGTTAAACAAGTTGTAATCATCAGATAACAGTAATCATGTTGGTTTATGTTGTACTGGATAGGTGGACTCTCTCACATACGTCGTTTGCCTGTCTAAACATCTAAGACAATCATCAAATTTTAAATAAAGTAGAGAGTATTATGCATTGGGCAATAGAAAAAGAAGATAGAACAGATAGTGATCCAACAGGAGTTGACGGCTTCGTGAAGCGCATGGAGAGTGAGCTTCGAGGAGACGGACCTCCTATGGAGGGTTTCCACTTCCTTAATACTCCTATGGACATGTTAACGTTCACACGAGAAATCGAGGACGAAATTCGGTCTAGGGAGCAGGGAGCTGATCTATACGTTGGATTTCAAACAGCTGAAAAGATGATCATTGAGGGCAAGCGGTACCAAAAAATCGATCAGGCTGGGGCTAAGGTAGTCGCTTTTGGACAGGGGGTACCGCCCGAAACGGTTATCCCTTCCGACATGCAATGGGTAACTCTTGAACGGAGTACAACCGCGCTAGCGAATCAGTGGTACTTAATTTCCACCAGACCTACACCGATTGGATTTGTAGCATGGGAAACCTCGGCTGAAGACCGGTTCGCCAAAGGAGGACTGTCCGAACCAGGCAAAATGTTCAAAGGATTTGCTACCAATGACACACGAGTCATAAATGCAATTGTTAGCCACCTGGAAGACTTGAACCAACAAAATCTGTCATTAGAAAGTGCTCGAACTGCTCTGAAAACGCAATTGAAAACTCCGATAAAAAAGATCATGACGCTAACGGAAAGATCAGAATCAGTTCTTATGAAACTTTTAAGAAGCCAGGCAGCACAACTTGCTAATTCTAATGCAGCGGAATTGATTTTATTTGAATTAACTGCTGCATCATACTTGGCAAGCCCGTACCCAGAAGAGGATCGAAGCAAGTGGATCCGAATACTAAATGAACGTGACTTAATGCTGTTCGGTCGGTCGCCGATCGCAAAACAGCTAAATCAACTCGAAACCAGTGGAATTTCAGCTGGAGCAATCCTCCCGACAACTCATGGATTTAGACATCTTGCCGAATGGGCTGAAAAAGAGAATATTGACGTGATTATCATACCTTTTTCATTAGTAGATCCAGGATTACTGGAAAGATTGCGTGGATATAGTCTTAGGCAGTTGCTTGAAAACACATCAAAGCAAGTAGTGGTAGTAGATGAAGATGGCACGATGTGGCATGCAAATCCCGGATCACTTCCTGCTGGCGACCAAGTTGCTTAATTAAATTATTAGATAACTACCGGATCAAAATAATGACTTATTCAACAAACCCAACAGTAGTATGGTTCAGACGAGATCTACGTTTATCAGACAACAGAGCTCTAACTGAAGCAGTAACCAAGCATGCTCCTATTCTCCCAATATACATATGGGGATATGAGGGTGATTTGACCGCATCAAACAAAACTAGATCAGTTTGGTGGCTTTTAAAGTCTCTTCGAAACCTAGATCATGACTTAAAGTTAGTTGGCTCAAAATTAGTGATACTCAAGGGAAACCCTTTAGGTGTTATTTCTAAACTTGCGTATCAAATATCGCCTCGAGCCATATACTGGAACAAAGTCTACGAGCCAAACCGAATATCACTCGACAGAAAGATTTCTCTTCGTCTAGATAATCTCAATATAGAACACAGTTCGTTTGAGGGACACCTGTTATGGAACCCGGAGGAAATAAGAAATGTTGACGGTGGCCATTACCAAACTTTTACTGCTTTCTGGAATAAAGCAAACAAATTACCTATGTTTGGAGCCAGTTCGCAAAAACCCAATGTTTTACCTATGCCCTTGTTTGATCACGACAGTATTTCTATAGATGAGCTCGAGAGAAACACGACGGCCAGCAGGAATAAGAACTTAGTAAATTACTGGTCTCCAAGCGAAGATAGTGCAAACCAACTTTTGGGCAACTTTATCTCAACGAAACTAGAGGTATATGAAAAGACTCGAAACATACCTCACATCAGCAATTCAAAGTTATCACCATATATCCACTTCGGCCAGGTAAGCCCTTTTACGATTTGGTCAAGAACTGTATCTGAGCTAGAAAACATAGATGCTCAAAATCAATTTTTGAAACAACTTGCTTGGCGTGACTTTGCCCACTATGTGCTAATCCATAATCCCGGGGCAATCAATAACCCAATCAAACCACAATTTCAGCGGTTTCCTTGGGTAAATGACCCCAAAGGTTTCAGCTCTTGGAAATTAGGTGAAACAGGTTACCCAATAGTTGATGCTGGTTTGAGGGAACTATCTGAAACTGGATTCATGCATAATCGGGTGAGAATGGTCGCAGCTTCATTTTTAACCAAACACCTGTTAATTCACTGGAATAAAGGAGCCAGACACTTTGAAGATATGTTGGTTGATGCCGATCTGGCAAACAACATTATGGGTTGGCAATGGGTTGCAGGAACTGGAACTGACTCGATGCCTTACTTCCGCATATTTAATCCAACACTTCAAGGAAAACGTTTTGATCCACACGGAAAGTATGTGAAACGATGGATACCAGAACTATCCAAAATTCCGCAAGTTTGGGTGCACCAGCCTTGGCAGAGCCCTGAGAGAACGCTAAGCATGGTTGGAATTAAATTAGGTAAAACATACCCATTCCCCATTATTGATCACGATATGGCCAGAGTTAGGGCTCTTGACGCATACAAAGTAACGCAATTAACAAACAAAGTTAGTCAATTAATTTAGAAAACATTTATAAAGGAGGTCCAAAATGGACAACGAAAAAACAACTTGGATAAATATTGCAGAAGGTCTGTATGAATTTTTAAATCGCAACCAAACCACAATACAATACACATTCAAAGACATGACGGTTGCTGTTCCACAAGACACTGGCGATAATGCGCCATCTGCCAAATGGCATATTGATGGAACGATAAGGGTAAACACTTGGGAAGGCAATGCATCAGAGTAATGTGCCTGATCAACTGACAAAGATAGTTCTGTCTGGAATACTCGATGTACAAATTGGCAAGGCAACTGCCAAAATTCAAGCAGAGGGAGACGTTATTACAGTTGAGCTGAATAGTTTTTTCAATTGGATTCCGTTGCTAAGATCACCGGCATTGAAAACATTATTTCAACTAAAACGATTACCTTCATTCCTTGAAAACCTTGGCATTACAATCAACATTAATCATGGGCGAACTCCGATTGTGTCTATAGGGTCACGTGTTAATGCAGATAACCAAAACGTAAAAATAATTGGTCCAAATATAGCAATCAATAATTCAATTTGGTGGCTCAGAACTGTATCAAATATCTTTAAAGGCCAGCTGTAATATGAGTAGTTCTCAACAAACTCAGACTGCAAATAAATCAAAACAAATTGTTTTGATCACCGGTGCCACTGGTTATGTTGGAGGTCGTCTGCTGAAAAGATTGGAGGGTAGAAAACTATCAATTAGATGTATTGCTCGTAATCCTGAGTACCTAATGCCTCGAATCGATTCAAATACCGAAGTAATTCCAGGAGATGTATTAGACTCACAAACTCTGGGATTAGTTATGAAAAACGTCACAACGGCTTTTTATCTAATTCACGCTATGGGTAAATCGAAAAACTTTGAGCACGACGAACTTTTGGGCGCTCGTAATTTTGGATATGCAGCGAAACAAGCAGGTGTAAAAAGAATCATATATCTTGGCGGCATAATAAATCAGGATGAACAATTGTCACCGCACCTGAGAAGTCGTAAAGCCGTTGGTGAAGCGCTTAGAGAATCGGGAGTTGAGATTATTGAGCTGAGAGCCTCCATAATAATTGGTGCAGGAAGCGCTTCATTTGACATGATAAGAGCTTTAGTTGAACGCCTCCCAATAATGCTGATGCCTAGATGGGTCTCAACACCTGCTCAACCAATTGGTATTAAAGACGTTCTAGACTACCTTGAGGAATCCATCGAGATTGACACACAAGGGCGAACTATTTTTGAGATTGGCGGCTCTAAAGCTTTGTCATACCGAAGCATGATGGAAGAGTACGGTTTGCAACGTGGTTTGCGTCGACTGATGATTCCTGTGCCTGTACTGACTCCAAGGCTATCTAGCCTGTGGCTTGGTTTAGTTACTCCATTGTATGCCAGGGTTGGACGAACTCTGATTGATAGCATAAAACACTCAACAGTAGTTCGTGATCACGCGGCCAGATCTATATTTAAAATCACCCCTATGTCACCTGAAGACGCTATTCGCCTTGCTTTAAAACATGAGAGGGAAGAAATAGAGCAAAGTAATTGGGCTGATGCTGTGTCATCATCTGGAATTCCAATGCGTTGGGGGGGGGTCCGCCTCGGATCAAGAATAGTAGACATGCGTAAAATTAATGTAAACGCTTCTCGAGAACAAGCTTTTCGGCCAATTAGGCTAATTGGTGGAGATTCAGGATGGTACTATGGCAACTGGCTATGGCGCCTCAGAGGATGGATGGATCTCCTCGTCGGCGGAGTCGGTCTGCGGAGAGGAAGAAGATACCCAAACAAGATAACTACTGGAGACTACCTTGACTGGTGGAGAGTGAATCTTTATGAGAAAGATCATCGGCTAGTTTTAGAAGCTGAAATGAAAACCCCGGGGCGTGCCTGGCTAAGCTTCGAAGTGAAACAAACAAATCAAGGGTGCCAAATTATCCAAACTGCCGCATTTCAACCGGTTGGTTTGCTAGGTTTGGCATATTGGTATTGCCTGTACCCAATTCATTCTGTGATGTTTAGAGGAATGTTAAATGGTATCGCCAGGCAAGCACTATCACCGGTAACACGAATTTAACACTATCCGGGTACTAACCAGAACAAAAAGGATAAACTAAATTGATTAATGAAAAACGTAATTACGTTGTATTTGGAGCTACTGGCACGATAGCTTCTGCGCTATCAGCAAAACTCAGAGATCAAGGTCACCAATTATTTTTGACTGGCAGGAATACCGATAAAATAAGGACTTTATCAGACTCGTTAAAAAGCCCTGTGGCGGTATGTGATGCTACCAGCAATGAAGATGTGGCTAAAATAATGGAGCAGGCTCTTGAAGAATTGGGAACTATTCATGGAGTAGTAAACTGTGTAGGGTCTCTTCTAATTAAGCCCGCTCACCTGACAACTGAAGATGAATGGCAAAATACAATAGATACTAATCTGAAATCAGCCTTTCTAATCATAAGAAATGCTTCCAAATCAATGATGAGGACAGGCGGCTCCATTGTGTTGTTGTCGTCGGCAGCCGGAAGATATGGAATGTCAAATCATGAAGCGATCGCTGCTTCAAAAGCCGGTGTTATAGGACTTACAAAATCAGCTGCGTCTACATACGCTTCTCGTGGCATTAGAGTCAATTGCGTCGCGCCAGGATTTGTTGAAACGCAGATGACTGCGGAGATTGCGGCAAACGAAACCACTATGCAAGCCATTACCTATATGCATCCGCTAGGAAAAACAGGCACCCCAGTAAATATTGCATCTGCAATAGGATGGCTATTGGATGAGGAGCAAAACTGGATTACTGGTCAGGTTATAGGGGTAGACGGCGGCCTTTCAACTGTGCAACCAAGACTAAGAGTCAGCAGCACAGCAAAGTGAACAGAATGATCTCTCTAGTTTTTATTACCAGCCATTAAAAAAAACACCAACACATTCACTACTAATCTACTAAACTAGACAAGAGTTTAAACTAAAATAAATTATTCTTTAATCAGTTATATGTTAGAGGTAAAGAGTGTTTGGGCCAATATAAATAGTTTCAACTAAAGTAACTATGAGTAAATCAGAATCACAATTCAAAATAAGAAAAGCCACTAATGAAGATATAGATATACTCGCGATTTTTTCGTTAGCGGTGATAAAAGAGGGCGATGGGGTTTCTATACCTTCTGAACACGTCAAACCCGGAATTGAAGCCGTCCTTAAAGATGAGAGTAAGGGCTTTTATTTGGTAGCTACTGCGGATGACAATTCCGATCCCATCGGATGCCTTATGGTAACCTTCGAATGGAGTGATGTGAACAATGGCTTTTACTGGTGGATTCAAAGCGTATACGTTGATCCAAAATGGAGGCGCAAGGGTGTATATTCTGCTTTGCACAACCGAATAATAAAATTAGCAAAATCAACTGCAAACGTCACAAGAATAAAGCTATATGTCCATGAAACAAACATAACAGCGCAAACGACATACATGGCACAAGGCATGAAAGAAGCTCCTCACAAAATTTTTGAATTCTACCTTTAACAGAATTAAATTTTAAATTCATACATAAAATTCAAAGTGTCTATCATGCCCAATCTTTTGTAAATTTTTTGCGCATTTAGATTGTCGTCATTTACATGGATCTTTATAGTACAAACATTACCTTTGTCTTTAGCCATCTTGATAGTATGTTTGTATAGGGCTTGGAATACACCTTTTCTCCTCCAATTACTATCAACAAACACCTCTTGTATCCACCAGGTGAACGCATTGTTACCTGGATCCCATTCATATGTAATCATCAGGCAGCCAATAAGGGTTGAATTATCTGATTCTGTGGCAACTAAATACATGCCTTTAGATCGATCTTTGATAGGTGCAGATACTCCAGACAACAGTTTATCTGAATGCACGGACATATCTAATGATTTCCTGAGCAACTCACAAAATTCTGCAAGTTTTTTAGCATCCTCTATGCGAGCTAATCGTATAGCAAATTTATTATCCATTGTGTTGTTAGAAATTTATTGTAGAAGATTTTATATAATCAAACAAAGGAATATTCATTATTTACGAAATTAACGCATGGCAAAAAATAAACATATATACATAATTGGAGCCGGGCCAGGAGGACTAGCCACAGGTATTCTCTTGTCCAAATCAGGTGTAGATATAACTATATTAGAAAGGTCAAACACTGTAGGAGGTCGAACTTCATCAATATCAGAAAATGGCTTTAAATTCGACCTGGGACCCACATTTTTTCTCTATCCGCAAGCTCTTGAAAAGATTTTTCAATCCGTTGGTCTTAATCTAATGGATGAAATAGAGATGGAACGACTTGACCCTCAATACAGAATAATCTTTAAATCGGGCGGGCACATTGATGCTACAAACGACATAAAACTAATGAGCGATCAAATAAAGAATTTCGCTCCTGAAGATGCAAATGGCTTTAGTAAATTTATGGACGAAAACCGTGAAAAACTTGTAAAAATGGAACCATGTCTTACTAATCCATTTTTAAATATATTTTCATTAATTTCTCCACGTTTACTAAAACTACTGCCAATGGTTAAACCAAACCAAAGCCTTGATACATACTTGAAACGATTTTTTAAAGATCCACGTATAAGACTAGCTTTCAGTTTTCAGTCTAAATATTTAGGAATGTCTCCGTTCGTATGTCCTAGTTTATTTTCTATACTTTCATTCATTGAATATGAATATGGTATATATCATCCGACAGGTGGCTGTAATGAAATCACCAAAGTCATGGCGCGGATAGCCAAGGAAAATGGAGTTGAAATCAAACTAAACGAGCCGGTCGAAGAAATACTTTTTGATAAAAACAGAGCCACCGGGGTAAGAACAAATAAAGGAAATTATAGGGCCGATGCAATAGTGATGAATGCAGATTTCGCACGTGCGGCAAAGACTCTAATTCCAAACAGGAAAAGAAAACGATGGACAGATCAAAAAATCAGTAATAAAAACTTTTCGTGTTCGACATTTATGTTGTATCTAGGTATAGAAGGCCTTTATGATGTCCCTCATCATAATATATATATTTCTGAAGATTACCAAAGCAATTTAGAAGATATAGAACGTCGGCATGTACTTAGTAAATTACCTTCATTTTACGTTCAAAATGCATGTGTAACTGATCCTTCATTAGCCCCTAAAGGAAATAGCACTTTATATGTATTAGTCCCAGTATCACATGAACATGAAAATATAGACTGGACCGCAAATACAAGTAGTTATAGAAATCTGATAATACAAGAGTTAGAAAAGGTTGGGTTTACTAACTTAAAAAATAGAATTATTTATGAAAAAATAATTACGCCTGCAAATTGGTCAAATCAGTACAACATTCACCTGGGTGCCACTTTTAATTTATCTCACAATTTGAAGCAAATGCTGTATCTCAGACCAAGAAATAGATTTGAGGACTGTGAAGGAATATACCTTGTCGGCGGTGGAACTCACCCAGGCAGTGGATTACCAGTAATATTCGAGTCTGCTGGAATTACAAGTAAATTGATAGCTGAAGATATCATCTTGAATTAGATTTCCCATCTAATTTTACGAACTCTTTTATAAATGGCTTTATATCCTCCATTAAATTTGCTGAAGGATGAGACCTCAAAACCATTCCATCCAGATACATCATACTTTTAATAATCGGGTACATACCTTTTGGGAAACTCATTCCAGCATTAACCGCTGCTTTTATAGTTTCCATCATCTTTTGAGTAAAACTAGCTTCTTCAGCGGTAGCAATTTCAAATCCATAATAAATCCGTTCTAATCTTTTTTGTAATTCAACCGTATCAATTGTGATTGATGACATACTTGCTAGTGAATTAACTGCGTTTTCATAATCATATTGACTAATAGAATCGAAGAATTTCAAGAGGCCTCCGCTCACAATTTTGTCTACTCTTCCAATAACGCCTGTATCTAGAAACCAAATCTTATTTTTACTCAACATGATATTCCCACTGTGTGGATCACCGTGAAAAACTCCTGCGCCAAATATAAAAGATCCTACTGCCTGAAACACCCTAAGCATATCTTCATATTCTAATTTGCCAGCGATAATCAATTGCTCTACTGTCATTCCTTCAATTTTCTCCGAGACCATAACTCTGGCATTAGAAAGATCCTTGTATATATGTGGAAATGCAACATGATCTAGATTTACTTGTTGACTCAAGATTTTAGATGCTGAAATTAGATTCGCTTGACCCTCTATTTCATTATTTAAATCCAGTTCAGATAATGTGTTCAGTTCTATTGCTTTCAATGCTCCTAATGGATCTGCGACTTGTTGCAATTTAGGCCTGACCAACAAAATGCTTTTTAATATTCGCTCTGCAGCAAGTATGTCCCGCCTGAAAGACTTTTCCCAATCATCTCGTACCAACTTAATTACTACTTGCTCTCCTGTTTTAAGAGTTGCTTCATGAACTTGCCCAATTGACGCCGATGCTAAAGGTAATCCACTAATGTGCTGGAAACTACTATGCCATCCTGAATTGACACTCTTTGTAAGCAGGTCTTTAAAGGTCTTTTTGTCTAACGACTTGGTATTAGAAAATAATTTTGATAACTCTTGACACCGCTCAAATGGAAGAACATCAGGTCTTAATGCAAAAGTTTGAGCAACTTTCATAGACAGAAGACCTTGTCTCTGTATTCGGTCAGCATCAACGGGATGATGAAAGAAAATATTGTATAAAGTTTTTATTAATTTTATTTCTTGAATCAATTGTAATTAGCTAGTGATAAAGTCCTATAAATATTATTAATTGGAGTCAGGCTTAATAAGTTCATTTACAATTAAATTATGACGATTAGATCGTGGAGAGATTTGGTATGATTTGTTTAGAAAGAACTTCATGAGAGTTTTTCCAAAATCCCTTCGGGTTCCATTCATGCCCTATCGTAATTAGATATCCAAAACCACCGACATCCGAATATAATTTTCGAATTTTTTCTTCTACTTCATCTGCACTACCGACCAGCCATATATTGTCTACTAAATATTGCAATGTAACATCTCGGTCTGGCATTTCTGGGTCGATTTTAAGTTGCTGAATCCGACCTGGAATTTTGGATAAAATCCGCAGAAAATATTCTTCATATGCAACTCCGATTGAACCTTCGATAGCTTCTTTTCGAGCTTCTTTTGTTGTATCACCGATGAGAACATCCCGAGCTATTCTCCAAGTTGATCTGCTTGGTGGATCTTTCCCCACATCCCGCGCACCTTTCTCAACAGATAACCATTGTGCTTTAAGCGAAGTTATTGGCAAAAAGTTAATCGACATTGGAATCCAACCTCTCCTACCTGCCATCTCTAAGGTCTTAGAATCTGGCCTAGAGCCGGCAACAGCAATCGGAGGGTGGGGTTGTTGATATGGTTTGACATGAAATGACATACCAATTTCTTCCAATGGCTCGGTAATAGTAAAATCCCAAAACTCGGTTTTATACCGACCAGGATCAGGTTTATCCCACAGTTGAAGCACTGTATCTATTGCTTGTGCCGTCATTTTGCGATGATCTGTAGAATCAAGTTCAAACCCAGCAGCTTGAATATCTCCTGGAAATCCACCCGGCCCAACACCCCACATGAACCTGCCCTTTAACATCTGATCTAATTGAGCTATACGGTGTGCGAGATGAAACGGATTGTGATTAGGCATGCAAGTAACCCCAGTACATAGTTTCATCGTTTTAGTTTCAGGAATAAGTCTGGCAATAATTAAATCTGGTGCCGGGATGTTTTCCCATCTAGAAGTATAATGCTCTCCCAACCATGTTTCACTATAACCAAGCTCATCCAATATTGAAAGTCGCTCTATGTCCATATCCAAAGTATCACTCCAGGCAGACACACCTGGTCGGTGAAGTGGCATTGTGAAATCACCTAACAAAATGGACATTATAAATTTACTTCCTTTATTATTCCCCCACAGGCTTAATTTAATTGTATATCAATAAAGTTACTAATGATGTTTATATGGATCTTTTATTCCAAGGTTCAAAATTAATTCTTCTTTAATATGGGAGTAAAAAATGAGACTTAGAGAGAAAGTGGCAATAATTACAGGAGGATCGAGGGGGCAGGGCGCAGCTGAGGCAAAGCTTTTTGCAAAAGAGGGGGCATCTGTAATTATTGGAGATATTTTAGACAATGAAGGTAAAAAAGTTGCAGATGAAATAAAAAACAACGGTGGTTCTGCAAAATATATCAGATTGGACGTTCAGAAAGAACTCGATTGGAACAATGCTGTCAAACTAGCTATTGAAACATATGGGAAACTAGATATATTGGTTAATAACGCTGCTATTCTTACTTTGAGCACCATAGAAGAGACTACCAAAGAAGAGTGGGACAAAGTTATGGACATAAACATGTGGGGAATTGTTCTTGGTACGAAAGCTGTTTTGTCTGAAATGCGTAAAAGTGGTGGTGGATCAATAGTAAACATCTCGTCACTTTCAGCAATAATTGCTCAACCGTGGGCTGCTGCCTATCACGCATCTAAGGGTGCTGTCAGAATTCATACAAAAGAAGCTGCTCTAGAATTTGCGAAGGATAATATCCGGGTAAATTCTATACACCCAGGAGCTATCGATACGGATATGATCAGAGATGCTTACGGTATGGAGAGAGTATCTGAATATTTGGAACTTATTCCCTTAGGTCGCATGGGAAATTCTGAAGATATTGCTAAAGGAGTTTTATTTCTAGCATCAGATGACTCTAGTTATATTACTGGCGCCGAACTTACTATCGATGGCGGCATATTAATTAAATAAATCATTTTAGGAGTCATTCATATGGTAGAAGTATTTAAACCGGCTCAGTTAAGGGTTGAGTATGACGTTAAAACAAAAATGCGAGACGATGTAAGTCTCTCTTCAGACATATATTTTCCAATTGGCAGCGGTCCGTGGCCAGTCATACTCATAAGAACTCCCTACAATAATCAAATGCCCGAGCTAATTATTGAAAGCGCAACATATTTTGCGCAAAACGGGTATGTTGTCATATCTCAAGACGTCCGAGGTAGATTTGATTCCGATGGTAAGTTTGAGCCTTGGGTTAACGAATTTAACGATGGATATGACACTATAGAGTGGATAGGTAAGCAAACTTGGTGCAACGGGAATGTTGGAATGCATGGCCCCTCATATGTGGGTAATGTTCAATGGCAAGCTGCAGCTATGAATAGTGAATATTTGAAAGCTATTGTGCCACGTGTTATTGGAGATAACTTACATGAAGCACCGCATTACCAGGGTGGAGCCTTACAACTCGGTTGGACTGCTACTTGGTCATTTCGAATGGGTGGAAGAACTGCTCAAGACATAGATATTTATGACTGGACACAAGTTTTTCATACTCTTCCATTAAAAGATATACCCAAAACTTCAGGGAAAAATCTTAGTTTTTTCGATGATTGGATGAAACATCCCAGTTATGATGAATATTGGAAAACACTTGCCATAAAAGAAAGGTATTCTGATATCAAAATACCAATACTGCAGATTGGTGGTTGGTATGATTTTTTTACCGCTGGTACTCTTAATAACTTCGTTGGAATGAAAGAAAATGGTGGGTCAGAACTTGCACGGAAATACCAACGAGCAATAATGGGTCCATGGACCCATAGTTTTGTTGGAAAACTGACCTATGCCGGAAATACAGACTATAGTTCCACAGCTTCAATAGACCTATTGGAAATAGAATTGGCTTGGTTTGACCATTGGCTGAAAGAAGTGCAAAACGAAGCTGAGCTAGAGCCCCCACTAAAGCTTTTTATTATGGGGTCAAATAAATGGCGTGATGAGTTCGAATGGCCATTAAAACGGACAAGTTTTACATCTTGGTATTTCCATTCAAATGGCAATGCTAATTCAGCAGCTGGCTTCGGTACTTTGTCTGCTGAGAAGCCAGATAAAGAAACGCCTGACCATTTTACTTATAATCCTATGTTTCCTGTACCAACTAAAGGAGGTTGCAACTGTTGTGACCCACACATTATTCCGTGGGGGTCGTATGATCAAAGAGATGTGGAAGCCAGGTCTGATGTGCTCGTATACACTTCAGCCGAGTTAGATAAACCCATGGAGGTCACGGGACCAATAACAGTTAAACTTTTTGCATCTAGTGACTGCCTAGACACAGATTTCACAGCTAAACTTGTCGATGTTTACCCTGATGGTAGAGCATTGAATTTATGCGATGGTATTATAAGGGCACGTTATAGAAACAGCACAGAGACAGCAGAGCTACTAGAACCAAATAAAATATACGAATTCACGATCGACCTATGGCCAACAAGTAACTTATTTAAAAAGGGCCATAAGATCAGAGTTGATATATCATCCTCAAATTTCCCGAGATTTGATAGAAATACTAATACCGGACTCGACAATAATAGCGACAGCGAATTGAAAATTGCTAAACAAACTGTCTATCATGAAACCGGATTATTATCGCAAATAATCTTGCCCGTAATCCCGAATTAAGATTTCTATGAACTACAAATAACATCAAAATTTAATATCTGAGGTGTTTTGTTGTAGAATTTGCCTTCGAACAAAAACTAAACTCGAGGAACTTGATTTGATGCGAGCAATCTTACTTTTCACAATACTCATTATATCTATGATCACCATGCTTAATTGCGGCGGATCAGACTCTAGTGGAACTGAAAATTCAAATAATAAAGATGACTCTATAGAGACGTCAGCAGACCGGTTTAAAGACGAACCAACAGATGCAGCTGTTAGTATGTCTCCTGGTGAATTTGTCAGAGTGGAAGATACTAAGGCAAAGAGAGCAGGATTAACTTCAGTTTTACTGAAAGACGGAACTGCAATGATATTTGGAGGTCGTACAGACGGAAGTGGAGGATTTTGGCTAAACTACAATTTCAGTACAGAAATGTTCAATGCTGAAACTGTTTCATGGACACTAAGCGGAGAAATGAATACTGCTCGTGCAGGGGCAATCGGCATAGTTTTTGAAAACGGAAGCGTACTGGCTGCGGGAGGAGAAGGTGAGCAGAATAAAGCGATTGGGTCTACTGAGCTTTGGGATCCTGCAACTGGAGAATGGTCTGAGATCGGAGCACTAAACGAAGAACGAGACACTACGGACGGTGTATTACTAAATAATGGGACCGTTTTAGTGGCAGGTGGCCGCAGTGAAGCTTACAGTCTTATGAATTCAGTTGAGATATTTGATCCTTCAACTAATCAATGGACTTTGATAAACCCCATGGCTGAAGCTAGAATTGGCCATACAACAACATTGCTTCAAGATGGACGCGTACTAGTTACTGGAGGAGGAAAAAAAGATGGACCATACCTTAAATCCGCTGAAATATATGATCCTTCTACAGGAGAATGGTCAGCTGGTGGGGAAATGAATTTAAGCAGAAGATCTCACACAGCTAGTTTACTGCAAGATGGTCGAGTACTAATATCGGGTGGTAGTGGAAAAAGAATGATTGCCGAAATCTGGGATCCAGCCGATATGTCATTCACCAAAACAGGAACTCTTAACATACCCAGAGCAGATCATGAAGCAGTAGTTTTGCAAGATGGTAGAGTATTGGTCTTGGGCGGAATTGGCAACCGTGATTCGGGCGAATTATGGGATGCTGAAACAGGGGAATGGATGATGTCTGGCGAGATGGAAGTAGGTAGATATGAATTTGGGGCGACAATACTTCCGGATGGAACAGTTATAGTGGCAGGCGGTAATAGTTCTGAAGGAATGACAGCATCAGCAGAGATGTTCAAGCCATAGTCTAATTACTCTGTTTCCATCATACATTCAATACAATTTAACTTTTTGAAACAAATTAAACGCTAAGGCAAAATTGATTGTTTTTTGCCTTAGCGTTTAATTTCTTCTTAATAAGATATGCTTACGATTTTTAGTGTACGGCCTAACTTCATTAGCCCAACGACCTTTTTCAACAGCATCACTCCATTCCCGACTTATTAAAACTTCAGGACTTTCAACTTCATATATTGCTGTATGTTTAGGTTGATTGTCCACAACAATATTTTTGATATCGCCTCCAATAGCTAGTCTCAATTCCTCTGTTTTAAACCGAGCAATTGATATGACACCCGGAACTTCAGCTAAAAATGGAACATGCTCCGTGTCATACACCTCGTCAAAAACCTGCTGCTTATCAGATTCGATATTCATACTCGCCATAAATAAGTATTTGCTATTCATTAATCATTCTCCATAATTTTGTTTAATCATTTTGAGAGAACCTTGAATCTTTATATTCTCCCCTTAGTCGTACCTTGTGTCTGTTTAGAAACCAAGTTGGCATATAAACCGCTTGCACTTAATAGAACATCATGAGTTCCTTGTTCTACTACCTTGCCTTGATCCAATACAACAATATTGTCAGCTGATTTAATCGTAGATAGACGATGAGCAATTATTATTGTTGATCTTCCTGACATCAAAGTATTAAGTGATTGATGAATTAAAGATTCACTTTCAGCATCTAGGTGAGATGTAGCTTCATCCAATATAAGCACAGGTGCATTTTTTAAAAAAGCTCTGGCAATTGCTATTCGTTGTCGCTGGCCCCCAGACAATTGAAACCCTCTTTCGCCTGCAACAGTATCGTATTTGTGAGGTAAATCCATTATAAATTCATGAGCAGATGCGCTTTTTGCTGCTTCTATGATTTCATTTTCAGTTGCGTCAGGCCGAGCCATTACCAAATTTTCTTTTATTGACGTATTGAACAAATATGTATCTTGAGATACCAAAGCGATTTGATCTCTTAAATCATTCAACTTGTAATTACGTATATCCACATCGTTTAAACATATTTCTCCATTTTGGGGATCCCAAAAACGCAAAATTAGATGTGCTGCAGTAGTCTTACCAGCACCTGATCGACCTATTAATGCAAGGCTCTCTCCTGGATTTAACACGAAATTGACATCTTGCAAAACAGGCTCCAATTCAGATAGATAACTAAATGATACATTTTTAAACTTCAACTCCCCTCGATATCGCAGTTTGGGTGTTTGATTATTCAAATTAAGCTGCATGGGCCCATCTAATATTTTTACCGGTTCATCATGTATTCTAAATATCCGACGAGCACTGCCAATTGTGTCGGATAATTGACGACCAACTTGGGCTACCTCTGAAATTGGTAAAAATGCAGTGTATGCGATGATCGATACTAAGGGTAAAAATGAAACTGACATGTCTCCAATTGTTACTAAATATGCACCCAAACCAAGAACTAAAATTCCTCCCAGGCCCATAGCAGATTCAATTAATGCTCTTTGAATAGTTAAGATTTTGAAAAACTTTATTCTTAAAGCTGCATATCTATTCTGATTTTGATCTACCTCTTCCAGTCTTAAAGAAGACCTCCCGAATGAAACAATTTCTTTAATTCCCTGTATTCCGTCCACCATATGTGCATTAACTTCTCCTAATTGCTCACGTGATTTGAACCCCAACATATCAAGCTTGTCTCTAACACGAAATGGCATATAAGCAATCAATATAAGTAAAGGCATAAGAATCAAAGCTAATAACCATTCGATTGAACCTATAATCAACAATACAGACAGCGGTACGGCTATAGCAACAAAGGCAGGTGCTACAGTGTGCGCAAAGAATAACTCAACAGTTTCTACATCAGTTGTTACAGCAGATATTATGTCACCTGATCTGTGTCTAACCAAATATGCAGGAGCAAGCTTATCTAATTTCTTATATATATCAATTCTCATTTCTGCCAGCAACCTAAATGCTAAATCATGTGCAATCCAAGACTCAGCCCATTGAAACACTGGTGTTAGTACAGCAAGTACACCTAATGCTGCTAATAAACCATAAATTGCATTTCCATTTGCCACTTGAGCCACAAGGTATGCACTGACAATACCCAGTCCAAGCAGAACAGCAACTCGACCTACGCCTAACAAAAAAGTGAGTATGAGTTCATTACGCCATGGCTCTATTAAATTAAATAAACGCGCAAAAACCTCTTTCAAATTTATATTTGCTTGTTGGATATTAATGGGTTCTAATGAAGCTCTCTTTTGGTTATTATTGGTTGACTCGCGTGTCTTAATCACCTCAATTTTGTCGGATTCAAACTTAGAGTTATCAAACTCTAGTTGATCCATCATAAGTTTCAAATACATACCTTTATTAGAAATCAACTCATCATGAGAACCTTCCTGTACAACCTCTCCTTGATCAATCACCAAAATCCTGTCAGCACCAATAACACTGGAGAGACGATGTGCAACGATCAGCGTTGTTCGATCAACCATTAATTGATCAAGAGCAGCCTGAATCAAAAACTCATTTTCCGCATCAACACTAGATAATGCTTCATCTAATATCAAAATTGGAGCATCTTTTAAAAGCGCTCTTGCAATAGCTATACGCTGTTTCTGCCCACCAGAAAGCTTAATTCCACGCTCACCAAGTAAAGTATCAAACCCTTGTGGTAATGCTTTAATAAAATCCAAGGCATTTGCTGCTGCTGCTGCTTGCTCCAGTTCCTCATCAGTCGCATCTAATTTCCCGTACCTTAAGTTTTCAGCAACACTTCCAAAAAATATATATGTTTCCTGAGAAACTATACTGATATGTTCCCTAGCAAAATCCAAAGGTATGTCTTGAAGATTACTTGACCCAATCTTAACTGACCCAAAAGACGGATCAAAGAATCGCATCAACAATGAAACAATAGTAGTCTTACCGGCTCCACTTGGGCCTACAATCGCAAGACGCTCTCCCATTGACACTGAGAAGGAGACATTATTTAAAACAATATCTTCTCGGCCAGGATAAGAAAATGATACGTCTTGGAAATGGACGGTTGGATCTAAATGCTTAAAAGGTCTTGATACCTTTCTATTATCACTAACTAATGGTTCAGCATCCATAATCTCCAACACAGAAGTTGCTGACGCCATACCAACCATTCCATGATGATATAACAAGGTGAGCTCACGTAATGGCCTGAACACCTCTACTCCAAGCATTACCACAATCAATAGTGTCGACAAATCAAGTTCTCCAGAACTAACCCTCAAAGCCCCTAAACCTAAAGCGAGAGCGGCTCCTCCAGATATCCCCAGCCATGTAACACCAATCGTTGCCTGGTTAGTAGCTAGAATTGCCATTGTAGATCGAAATACCCTTCTAGCCTTCTCTGCGAGGTCATCTCCTTTAATGTCACTTTGACCAAAAGACTTGAGAGTTGCAAGTCCTTGTACAGAATCTAAAAATTCAGCACTTAAATCATGGTAAGCATCCCTCCTAAAAAGAGAACTTTTCTCATTCCAGCGATGAAAAGCCAATGGGGCGATTAAGGTAATTAATGCAAAAATCAAATATATTAGCGCGGTGTAAATATCAAGAAATGCCATAAAGAAGAATAGGCCAATTGGGGTAATCAAACCTACAAACATCTGTGGAAGATATTCTCCAAAATAACTTTCAAGAACCTCAATCCCTTCAACAAGAGATACTAATACATCACCAGTTCTTCTACGAAGAAGTACTGCAGGCCCTAAATGCAAGATTTTTTCAAATAAGCGACGCCTCAGCTGCTTCTGTATTTTCAAAGCATTACGGTGCCCAGTCATTTCTTTGAAATACTGGAAGACACACCTAGATATTATTGCCAGAATAACTCCGAGAATTGACAGCGTAATCTTACTGAACGATTCTTCTTGAAACACCATTGCAACCACATAACCTGACATAACTAGCCTGCTTACACCAGCTACGGCTGTCAAAACTCCAAACACAACACCTAGCATAATCCTCAATCTAAAACCGGAGGTGAATTCCCAAAGCCTCGTATTAAAATACATTTATTGCAGCCAAATCAGTCAATTTTATAAATATCATCAAATGAAATCTTTTGATTAATCTTTCCTTGCAATAACTATCATACGTTTACCTGATATATTAAACGGGCTTTCATCATATCCACCATAAACATTCTGCATAGATAAACCCGCTTTTTCTAACATGTATTTGAATTCCGTAGCCACATAAAGACGTATATGGTGGCCAGTTTTAGTTAAAGATCCATCAGGGCCAATAATTTTAAAATTGATATGGCTTCTACCTTCTATAGAATCCCATTCTCTTTCTTCTAAATATATAGCCTCTTTGTTGTTTTCTCTCCATTCTCTTTCTATGTGATTAGCCACAACCCAATCTCTATTAAGCATATCGAATAAAGCTAAACCGTCTTTTTTCAAACTTTTGGATACTGCATTAAGAACTTTTTGATCTTCAATATCAGATTCAAAATAACCCAATGCAGTAAAAATATTTATAACAGCATCGAACTTATTCTCAAATGGAATATCTCTCATGTCAGCTTCAACTGTACTGATTTCTACGCCTGATTTTGATGCTTTCGCTTTAGCCAAAGACAATAACTCGTTCGAAAAATCTAAACCTGTAACCTTGACGCCATTTCTTGCAAGAGGAACTGATATACGACCCTGTCCACAACACAGATCCAAAACTTCATCGCCCTTTTTGAGACTTAATACTTTTTCCACAAACTTTGCCTGTCGTTCTGACTCTTTATCGCCAAAAACATGTGCGTAAATGTTTAAGTACTCAGGTCCAAAAAAAGATTTATACCACTCCGGATCATAATCTGACATGTTTTTAATACCTCCAGAAAATTTTATCAGTATTTACTTAATAGATGTTTTTAAAAAATTCTTTACCTTGTGTTTTTTAAACCATGTTACAATCGAACTATATTAACCTGTAACGGAGATCTGAGTTTTGATAAATCTACAAGGGAAAAACGCGATAATTGTTGGAGCACGCAGAATAGGTACAGTGGTAGCTCGCCGCATGGCAGCTGCTGGGATAGACATGGCTGTGGTGTATCGGAATTCCGAATATGAAGCAAAATCCCTAGTAGATGACTTACTTCTTCAAAAAGTGAATGCAATTACAATTAAATGCGATCTTTCAGATGAAGATCAGGTCTTAAACATGTTGAATACAGCTAAAAGGGATCTAGGTGCGATACATTTCGGAATTAATCTGGCATCCGGTTTTCCACGCGATCCGTTTATGACCTTAAACTCAGATTCATGGGATGAATCTATTGGGGATGCAAAAGGCACATTTTTATTTGGGGTTAATTTATCCCGAGAAATGATGTCCAATCCCGAGCCAACAAAAGGTCATATTGTTTTTTTCTCGGACTGGGCTGCGATTCATGCTCCTTATAAAAATTACTTACCTTACATGGCGTCAAAAGCTTCAATTGATTTTATGACCAGAGCCTTTGCAATTGAACTGTCTGACAGTGGAATTCTGGTGAATGCAATTGCTCCAGGTCCCACGATGCGACCACCTGATATAACTGAATCTTCATGGAAGAAAAAGGTGGTTTCTAAGGCGCCATTACAGAGAGAGTCATCCGCTAATGAAATAGCTGAAATGGTTGTCACTTTACTACAGAGCGAAACAATTACCGGCGAAACTATTAGAATAGATTCAGGAAGACATCTCGCGGGGCCAGGTATTAACTAATGCATTCTGTCACAAAAACAATAGATTTCTGTTATGGACATCGACTGCTGAATTACGAAGGCCAATGTAAATACCTTCACGGACATAATGGGATCCTAGAAATCGATGTCGAGTCGACTCTATTGGATGACAAAGGCATGGTTATTGATTTCACCGTAATTAAGCAAACGGTGAAAACATGGATAGATTCAGAGCTAGATCACCGAATGATTTTAGCCAAAGAAGATCCATTAATACCGATATTAAAAGATGCGGGGCAGCCAATTTATATTATGGACGATAACCCAACAGCTGAAAATATAGCGAGGCTTGTATATGAGCAAGTCAAGTCGAAAGGCATAGAAGTTAAGAAAATAAGATTATGGGAAACTCCAACAAGCTATGCCTCTTATTCTGAGTCAAGCTGAGTAAAAACTTGAATGAAATTGCTGTATTAACTAGTGGAGGTTTAGATAGCGCTATTTTGTTGGCTGACCTTGCCGCAACCAACAAAACTTACCCTATATACGTGAGATCAGGATTAAGGTGGGAAAACGAAGAGATGCGCTCATTAAAAAATTTTATTGATTCTCTTGAAAACCCCCTGATATCTGAGATTGTCACATTATCAATAGATGGCTCAGTATTATATGGCCTAGATCATTGGAGTCTTAAAGGAAGGGTGCCAACATATGATGCCCCGGATAAAGAGGTATACATACCTGGCAGAAACCTTATACTAATCGGCCTCGCCGCCATATGGTGTAGCACACATAATATCTCATCGATATTCTTAGGATCACTTAAGGATAATCCCTTCCCGGATGCAAGTGATGAGTTCATAGGCAATTATTCAAAAGTTTTGAAAGACGGCTTAAATATAAATATTTCTGTTAAAGCTCCATATAAAGGGAAAAGCAAGGTGGATTTAATCAAAAAGTTTGATCACCTACCGTTACATAAAACTATTACATGCATGCAGCCTGTGGGCATGATCCACTGCAATGCATGCAATAAATGCAAAGAACGCCGGGATGCTTTTGCAAAGGCCGGAATACAAGATAAAACTAAATATAATCACGAGGGAAGTTTATGAGCAATAATAGTTATCCTACTAGGGATCCCAAAGAACATTCTGAAAGAGTAAAAAATATCGTACCGTTATTGAAGAATGTTTTAGAGCTTCTTGGAGAAGATATAGAACGTGAGGGCATAGTGAAGACACCGGAGCGATGGGCTAAAGCACTTCTAGACTATACCAAAGGCATGGAGCAAGATCCTAAGGAGCACCTACAAGTTATATTCAAGCTAGATGAAGATAACTATCCGAATAACGCTGAAGATATGATCATTGTTCATAACATCAACTTTACGTCGACGTGTGAACATCACTTGGCTCCATTTAGAGGAACAGCTCATATAGCTTACATTCCTAATCCCCAAAGCAAAACGATTACTGGATTATCTAAGCTATCCAGGGTTGTTGAATTATTTGCTAAACGACTTCAAGTACAAGAACGTATGACACAACAAATTACTAAAGCAATTGAAGATCACCTAAATCCCGCCGGAGTAATTACCGTAACTCAGGCTACGCATTATTGTATGGTGCAGCGTGGAGTGGAACAGACATCCACATCAACTACATCCACATCTAGGAGAGGAGTGTTTTTAACTAATCCTGTACTGGAAAGTAAATTTCAAGACTATTTAAGAATAGAGCTAGATAACGCAAAATATTGATTTATAAACACATGCTAAATTAGGTTGGTTAGTATAAGTTAATTTAGATCAGATAAGCTGGGGATTACTTCGTGAGCAAGAATAGTCATTGAATTAATCCACTTGTCACGTGGTTCCCATTCATGTGAATAAGCTAGGAGCGTTCCAAACCCTCCTGTATCACTGTGTAATTCACGTATTTTCCCTTCCACTTCTTCACGACTTCCAACTATCCATATATTATCCACCATATATTCCAAATCTACAGCTTCATCTGGCATATCAGGATCAATTTTCATAAGATCCAAAAAGCCAAGCTTATCCATCACTAATCTAAAATACGTAACAAAATCTCGAGCCATTACTCCATTGAATGCAAAATCTCGAGCTTCCTCGGTAGTGTCTGCAATATAAACATTTCTACAAATTCTCCAGTCACCTCTATTAGATGAGCGCCCAGTAGTCAATGCCGCTTCTTCGTAAACATCCCATTGAGATTTAAGAGTATTAGAAGGTACAAAATCAATACTTAATGGCCACCAGCCGTTTTGACCAGCTTTAATTAAAGAATCAGAGCGAGCGCCTAGTCCAGCCACAGCAATAGGTGGGTGTGGTTTTTGAAAAGGCTGCATATGTACATAGAAGCCCAGCTCATCCATAGGTTCAGGAATGGTAAATTGCCAAAACTTATTTTCATAAATGCCTGGTTCTAAGCCATCCCATATCTTAAGGACCATTTCTAAGGTTTCCCAAGTCAATTCACGGTGTTCATTACTAGAAGCATCTATACCAAATGCCTGAAAATCAAGAGGAGTGGCTCCACTACCAATACCCCACATAAATCGACCTTCAGCTTGATGATCAAGTTGGGCAATTCTATGAGCTATATGAAATGGATTATGATTGGGAAGACAATGTACTCCGGTGCCAAGTTTAATATTTTTAGTCATAGCTATAGCTTGAGCTATAAAAATATCGGGTGCGGGTATGTTTTCCCAAGCTGCTGTGTAGTGCTCAGCGACCCATGCTTCGGAATAACCTAATTCGTCAAGAACTTTAAGTTGATCTAAATCATGATGGATCGTCTTTGTGAAATCGCTACCTGCAGGATGCAGAGGGTCTACAAAATAGCCTAAATCCATCAGCTGTTACACCTTTAAGTTTTCTAATAAAGATTCTTTCTAACCGCAATTAACACAACATGCATCAACCCAGTGATCAGCCTTTACTTCTACTAGATGCATTTGATCTTCACCTTCTGTACATTGATTACTTGGTTCAGGGCACCTAGTTTTAAAAACACAGCCAACAGGAGGGTTTGAGGGGCTTGGTACATCTCCCTCTAACACTATTCTATCTCTAGTTGCTTCAAGTACAGGATCCGGAATAGGAATTGCCGATAAAAGTGCCTTTGTGTAAGGATGTTGTGGGTTCTCATAAAGTTCTACCCTATCAGCTATCTCTACAATATGACCTAAGTACATTACAGCTATGCGATCTGATATATGTCGAACAACAGACAAATCATGTGCAATAAACAGGTATGTAAGATCATACTGTTCCTGCAAGTCTTCCATTAGATTTATCACTTGAGCTTGAATAGAAACATCTAGAGCGGATACTGGTTCATCACATACTATGAAACTTGGGTTTACAGCTATAGCTCGAGCGATACCGATTCTTTGCCTCTGTCCTCCGCTAAATTCATGTGGATAACGATCTGCCATAAATGGATTCAATCCAACATTTTCAAGCAAGTGAGCAATACGCTCTCGATATTCATTTTTGCTATCTGTCAAACCATGCACAATTAGCGGCTCTCCAATAATCGAACCAGCACTCATTCTTGGGTTTAACGAACTATAGGGATCCTGAAATATAAGTTGCATCTGCCTTCTTAAAGGCCTCATCTGGTTAACATTCCAGTTAGCAATATTTTCCCCATTAAATATTACTTCCCCAGCAGTAGGATTATTTAACTGCAAAATAGATCTGCCAGTAGTTGATTTGCCGCAGCCCGATTCACCTACTAGACCAAGCGTCTCTCCCCTACGGATAGTGAAGCTTATATCATCAACAGCTTTAACATCCGCGACATGTCGCTGCAGTAATATTCCCGATGTTATTGGAAAATACTGTTTAAGATTATTAACTTCCAGGATATTATCATATCCATCAGAAGATTTACTTTCTTTCGTTTCTTCAGTTGTTTTAGTTTCTTGTACCATCTGTTACCTCATCCGCTGATATTTAGTCCAGCAGCTTCAATATCTTCTATTTTTTTGCCAATTCATGTAACTCTGATGCTACATAGCAACGAGCCATATGGCCTGGACTTATCTCTTCTAACTCAGGCATTTTTTCATTACATTTATCTATAGCAAATTTACATCTAGGTGCAAACGCGCAAGCATCTGGCAAATCAATTACCAAAGGCGGAAGTCCTTCGATAGCCTCTAACTTCTCTGGTATGGCTTCATCTAGCCTTGGCACAGACCTGAGCAATCCTAGCGTGTAAGGGTGCCTTGGATCATTATAAACATCTTCAGATGATCCACTTTCAATTATTTTGCCAGCATACATCACTATCACACGTTCAGCATAACGAGCCACAACACCAAGGTTATGGGTAATCATGACCAAAGCAGTTCCATACTCTTTAGCCATATTCCTCATTACTTCTAGTACCTGGGCCTGAATAGTGACATCCAAAGCAGTTGTAGGTTCATCAGCAATTATCATCCTAGGATTACAGCTAACCGCAAGAGCTATCATAACTCTCTGCCTCATACCACCACTGAACTGGTGAGGGTAGTCCTTTAGCCTCCTATGAGCGTCAGGTATGCCGACCTGCTCTAAGAGATTGCCAGCTCTTTCTAGAGCTTGTTTGTGATTTAAATCCATATGAAGCTTTAATGCTTCAGTCAATTGATACCCAATAGTTAATACAGGGTTAAGTGAAGTCATGGGCTCCTGAAACACCATTGAAATGTCGTTACCTCGGACATCTCTCATCTCTGCTTCACTTAGCTTAAGAATATCAGTACCTTCAAAAATGACTTCGCCATGAACAATTCTACCTGGTGGACTTGCTATGAGCCTCATAATAGATAACGCGCTTACGCTTTTACCACAACCAGATTCACCTACAATTGCTACTGACTCACCTTCATCTATATGATAGGTAACACCATCAACCGCTTTTACTACGCCATCAGCCGTAAAAAAATATGTTGCTAAATCGTTTACTTCAAGTAGTCTTTCAGCCATTAATACCACTCCTCCCGAGTGTTCTTAATTAATGTAAAACACCGCTATTTATTAATCGGAAAACAAATACATAGATTCACTTTCAGTGATTTTACATGTAGGCAGACATTATAGAGTGCGATTAAAGAAAAAACCACTCTATATGAAAATCTTTAAGCAATTCTTATCAAAAACTGGTTAATATTAGTTATTTTATGTACAAAACAATTGTGAAGTCGTTAACATGATGTTCATTAAAACATTGTATGGGATCAATTGATAAGTTTATAAGTAATGGAATACAAACGACTTAAAGATAAAGTAGCTATTATTACAGGTGGAGCTACTGGCGTGCTCGGAAAAGTTATGGGTATAGGAGGAGCTACTGCATGGGCATTTGTTGAGCAAGGAGCCAAAGTAATCATTGCTGACATTGACCAAGAAAATGGTTATTTAACTGCCTCTCAAATTAACCAAAAAACAAACTCTGTGAACACAGCATCATTTATGAAAGTAGATGTAAAAACTGAAACAGATTGGGAACATTTGATTAGCTATACTGAGAGTGAATTTGGGAAAATAGATATTCTAGTTCACGCTGCTGGAAAAGCACTTGCAGGCGATATAGATAAAACGCAAGTAGGCCAGTGGGACGAAATGATGGATATCCACAGCAAAGGTGTTTTTCTTGGAACTAAATGTGTCATTCCGGTAATGCGAAAGTCAGAACACGGATCGATAGTAATCGTATCTTCAATAGATTCTCATGTTGGTGGATCGGGAACAGCATATTCGGCTGCAAAAGGATCTGGTAGAACATTTGCTAAAGTTTCTGCAATTCAGCTTGCAAAAGACAATATCCGTGTAAACTCTATTCATCCAGGATATACTGACACGCCTTTATCACGTAAGCTGGTAGCAGAGATCACTTCAGATGGATCTCCTGACCCGAGAATACCTAGAATTCCGTTAGGGCGAGTAGCCCACTCAGATGAAATTGCCAAATTAATTTTGTTTTTGGCCTCTGATGAATCTTCATATATAACAGGTACTGAAGTGATTATCGATGGAGGAGTAACTAGTCAATAATCGCTCTTCTACAATATAACTCCCTTATCCTGCAAGTCAGCAATATCATCCCAAGAATAACCGGTTTCTAGCAATATTTCTTCAGTATGTTCCCCTATCTCTGGTGCCACTCTACGAATTGAACTAGGAGTTTCACTATACTGAATTGGATGATTTGCTAGTTTTACTTTCCCTAAAGTTGGATGATTAGTTTCTACTATGTATTTGTTGGCTTGAACTTGCGGATCATCCCAAAGTTCCATGAGTTGCTGAACGGGTGCGTAAATAAAGTCGCCTGCAGAAGACAGTATCTGGTCCCATTCAGCATATGTTTTCGATTCAAATGTCTGATCAAGTAACTTAATCAACTCTTGATTATTTTTTGCTCTTGATTCAGTATCAATGAATTTCTCATCTGTAGCTAAAGCCTCCATCCCTAATGCACTAGCAAATGTTGGCCAATACCTATCCGCTTCCAGATTCGCCAACATCAACCAGCGCCCGTCCTTGCATTTATAATAATTTGATATGGGATTATATGCGTTATCTCTAGATGGCTTCGCTGTTAAATTTGCTTCCGAAGCAGGCTTATGAGCTGTTAGCATACTCATAGATACCCCTAGTCCCTGAAGCCAAATAGAACTACCTAAATGTGATGCGTCAACTCGTTGACCGACACCTGTGTCCTGGCGCGCGTAAAGAGCAGCCAGTACGCCCCAACTAAGCATAATGCCTCCTATTTGGTCAGCTACAACGCCCTGGATTGGATAAGGATCGTCTCCATCAGATCCTGTAGCATACATTAAGCCTGACCGCGCTTGTCCCACAGTATCTAAAGCCGGTTTATAAGCATCAGGTCCGTCTGGACCATAGCCGCTGCCAGAGCCATAAATTATTTGATCATTAATTAGTTTAAGGTCTTCATAACCCAACCCCAGTCTTTCCGCCACACCCTTTCTATAATTTTGCAAGAAAATATCTGCTCCACTAACCAAATTACGTACTACTTCAACTCCCTCAGGTTGCTTCAAATCTAAAGCGATCGATCTCTTATTTCGTTGGTTCGCTTCAAAATATGAATTTCGACCACCAGGCAAGCTACGATCAATACCGCTGAGAGTAAACATAGCCCTTCCTTGCTCACCGGATAATGCCTCAACTTTAATTACATCTGCCCCCAAATCGCCAAGCATCATGGCTGCAACTGGACCAAATTGCCAGAGTGTCCAATCAATTACCTTTATACCGCTCAAAGGACCTTTCGGTGTTCCGTTTTGCAAAGAATGAGTGTTACTGTCTTTATCCATAACTGCAGTTTAGCATTATGTGGTTGACAACGTGAAGATTGAAAATAAAAATGACAACCACAAAGTTAATACAAGATTTTCATATATTAATTTAATCAAACAACCAATACCAAAGGAAAAGATATGCCTAGTGCTGAAATTATTTCAATAGGATCAGAGCTTTTACTAGGTCAGATTGTAGATACTAATGCCACATGGATGGCGCAACGTTTAACTGAAATAGGAATTAATCTGTATAGAAAAACAGTTGTCGGTGATAACAAATCAAGAATGTATGATGTAATAAATCAGGCTCTTGATCGATCTGATGTCGTAATCTGTGGTGGAGGATTAGGCCCAACCCAAGATTATATAACCCGAGAAGTTATAGCAGAAGTCACAAATAGAAAACTCATCTTAGATGAAGAATTGTTGAATACTATAGATACCATGTTTCGCAGTCGTGGATTTCTAATGACTCAAAATAATGAAAGACAGGCTTATATACCTGCTGATTCAATAAAGATACATAATCCTAATGGAACAGCTCCATCCTTTGCTGTCGAAGATCCTAGAGGGGTTATATTTGCTTTGCCAGGAGTCCCTTTTGAACTTAAGTGGCTATTTACACATGAAGTTGTTCCTTACCTGAAAGAAAAATTTACACTTTCTGATGTAATAAGTTACAAAATACTCAAAGTAGCCGAATTAGGTGAAAGTAATGTTGACCATTTAATTGGAGATTTAATCGCTAAGTCAAGCAACCCTACCGTTGGCGTACTAGCACATCCTGGACAAGTGGATGTCCGTATTACAGCAAAAGCGGGTTCAAAAGAGGAAGCAAATGTCTTGATCGAGCCAATGGAACAAAAAGTGCGGTCATTGCTTGGCAAGCATATTTTCGCTACTGATGATGAAACTATGGAGACGGTTTTAGGTGAATTGCTAGCGAAAGACAATATCAACATTTGTTCATACGAAGATGTAACACAAGGAATGCTATCCGATAGGTTGCAAAGATCATCTCTAGATCATTTTATTGAAGGGATAGTCGGTAATGGTATCGAAACTATCGACCGACTTAATCAAACCCATACCAAGAATACAAATACAACGCAAAATTCTGTAGAAACATTAGCTTTAAAGATTCTAAAAGATTGTGAGGCAGACTTAAGTGTGGTTTTACATGGCGCCCCAGACATATCAGATGGAGCTGAAAACTTAGCTAGAGGTCAGACTTTCATTACTGTAACTGATGGGAAAAATTTTAAGAATAGAAATTTAAATGTTTCGGGCAGGGGTAATCCTGACAGGATTAGGACTAGCTTTGAAGCCTTAAACCTAATACGTTCTGTGGTTGAAGAAGGATTTGCTGAGAATAAATAGGCCCCACCGAAAGTGAGGCCTATTACGAGAGGTGTTCCGATGAACACCTAACTGGAACACCTCCAACTACTGTTAATGTCCAATTCACATAACCTCCTTTCTGGAGAATTCAACCTACCACCTATTCAAAAAAACTGACACCCCGCGTCTCCAGATTTGATTATAAACAGGTAATTAAAAATAGTGTATATATTGTTTGGCAACAATCTGGTTTTCAAATGAATATTTGATAATAAAAATAATTTTGAATAATTAGTTTTTTATCTATAGGTTCGGTCTAAGCTTATAAAAACAGGTCTCTTGTTCATATATATGCGCTAATTCCAACAACTTATCTTCTTTAAAATAACTTGCAGCGAACTGGATACCTACAGGTAAACCTCCTTGTGTGAAGCCTGCTGGCACCGATATCGCGGGTAGCCCAGTTAGATTGTATGGGCCTGTAAAACTGGGCATATGACTTATTGCACTAGGTGCAGGAACCACGTTAGATGGAGCAGCTATTGCAAAAGTAGGTGATACAAAAAAGTCATATGATTTAAAAGCTTTTAAGTACTGCTCAATCAACCTAGTCCGGACACGTTGAGCATTAATATACTCAGTATTTGAGAATAAACCACCCACTCTTAATTCAAGTAGGTTGAGTTCCCCATAAAGTTCTGTTTTTTTGAGAATATTATGTTGATGCACCGCGTATCCCTCTCCCAGAAGTATCACTAAAGCAGCGGCATCTGCGTATTCCAATGCGGGTATATTAATCTCTTCAATAATCGCTCCGAGTTGCTGTAATTTTGCCAGAGCATCTTCAGCTATTTTTATAACTTCGGAATCAACTTTAGGCAGGGATTTATTAAAAAAGTAGTGTTTAGGTACAGCAATTTTAACTCCATCCAACCGATGCCGCGATGGAATTTCAAAAGTTGTTGACTTATTTTTACTGCTCGTCCAATCATTTTTGTCATACCCGGAAATCGCTTCAAGCATAATCGCAGCATCAGCAACTCTATATGTCATAGGGCCAACATGATCTAAAGTCCAGCTTAAAGGTAATACTCCATACCTAGAAACACGCCCATAAGTTGGCTTTAAACCGACCACATTACAAAATGACGCAGGAGCACGGATTGACCCTCGAGTACAAGAACCCATAGTAGCCATAGCCATTCCCGCTGCTACCGCTACCGCAGAACCATTGCTTGACCCTCCAGCAGTTTTCGACTTATCCCAAGGATTCTTTGGATCTTTAAAACCTATGCCTGTTCCAGCGATAGCATTTTCACTCATTGCTAGTTTGCCCAAAACAACTGCTCCAGATTCCATTAGCCGAGCAGCGACTGTGGAATCTCTTTCAGGAATCCTGTCTTCAAAGAGCTTGGATCCAGAAGTCGTTTTGACTCCCGCCGTATCAAATAAATCCTTTAGAGCGATTGGTATTCCGTGCAGACTACCTTTATATAGACCTGATAGGATTTCTTGCTCAGCTGCGCGCGCCTGTATAAATGCTAAATCTTCCGTGACGGTAATGTATGCATTTAAAGAAGGGTTTTGATCTTTTATGCGATCAATAAAGGCTTCAGTCAGCTCAACAGGTGAAAGGTCTCGATTTCGTATCAGTTGAGATGCTTCTAGAATTGATAAATTGTATAAACGGTCTGAATTATCATCCATTAAGTTTATTTTAATCCCTGATTTCTGGATAAAACTTAAGAATCATTTCTGTGTCTGTAAGATCAATCTCGTTAAGAGGTTGAATTATATGGCAAGCATCCTCAAAGGCGGATTTCAGATTTATAAACTCACTTTCATTAAGATCGTATCCAGCCTGGATACAAATAGTTTTGAAGCCCGATTGATCTATGTTATGCATAATAACAGTCACCTCTGTTTTTATAAAAACCAAACAAGTCGGAGATTAACACAACGAAAAGCAAAATAAAAAGGGTCCTTTATGAAAAGGACCCTTTTTATTTCAAATCTAATTAATTTAGCGTTTTGTATATTGTGGAGCTTTACGCGCCTTTTTCAATCCATATTTTTTGCTTTCTTTTACCCTGGAATCTCTAGTTAAAAGACCTGCTTTTTTTAGAGAAGCTCTTAAATCAGGATTGGCGACACATAAAGCTCTGGATATCCCATGGCTTAATGCTCCTGCCTGGCCTGTTAAACCCCCACCTGACACTTTAGCTACAACTCGATATTCGTTGCTAACTCCCGCAACTTTGAAGGGATGGTTAATGGTTGTTTGCAAAGCATCTACTGAATAAATTTCTTGGATCGGCTTGCCATTGACAACTATAGGGCCTCTTTCTTTGTACAATCGAACCCGCGCCACGGCAGATTTCCTTCGTCCTGTTCCATAATAATACTGCTGTTGTTCTACCATCCTTTTCTCCTCATTGCGTACGCGATTTCACTAATCTGCTTTGCTAATTATTTCAATAATGTCTGCTTTGCGAGCCTTACTAGGGATAGCAAGCCCTTTGCTACTCGCCAATTCTTTCAACTTTGGAACTGTTAAAGTGGCCAAATTAACTTTTTCTGCCTTAGGCTTAGCTTCTGCCTTAGGCTTAGCTTCTGCCTTAGGCTTAGCTTCTGCCTTAGGCTTAGCTTCTGCCTTAGGCTTAGCTTCTGCCTTAGGCTTAGCTTCTGC
>MDTE01027402.1_pt1 | contig 34431 bp, 30 predicted proteins | sample 811231 | NCBI WGS metagenome assembly MDTE01 (sample SAMN05326651, study PRJNA326480) | marine metagenome | isolation source: seawater | place: Indian Ocean: Red Sea | collected 2010
ATTATCGGCGGTCACGGGCAGCAAGTACACATGATCGGCAATTGGTTCACTTTTGTGGCGCTCGACGTCTACCGAGCTAGCGTCCTCGCGACTCGTCTGGACCGTGGCTATATTAGGATTGATCAATACAACTTCGATGCTTCCCGTAAGCCGCCATTGGTACCTCGATCCTTGAGATGGGGCGTTAAAGAGCGAATGGATTTTCGCGGTAACGTTATAACCAAACTCGATGATTCATCAGTCACTGCCTTATTCGAAAAGATTGAGTCAAACAATGTTGAAAGTATCGCAATCGGCCTCCTTCATGCCTATGCCAATAGCAAGCATGAAATAGAGATTGGAAATAGACTACAAACCCAATTCCCAAATATTTCAATTTCACTGTCATCCGAAGTATGCCCTGAAATTCGAGAGTACGAACGACAAGCCACTACAACAACAAATGCTTACATTCAGCCCCTAATCGCTGGGTACCTACGTGAGATCCAAGGAAGATTAATAGATACAGGCTTCCAATGCGCATGCCTTTTGATGACATCGGGCGGGCACCAAATAACAATTGATACCGCTGTTAATTTTCCAGTAAGACTCATCGAATCCGGTCCGGCTGGTGGCGCTATATTGGCGGCGAATATATCTAGAGCCCTTGGTGAATCAAGCATCTTATCTTTTGATATGGGTGGCACTACAGCTAAAGTTAGTCTACTTGATGATGGTGAACTCACGCTCTCGCGCACCTTTGAAATCGACCGATCCCACCGCTTCATGAAAGGAAGTGGTACTCCAATTAAAATCCCAGTCGTAGAAATGATAGAAATTGGTGCTGGCGGGGGATCGCTTGCAAGTGTTGATCTGTTGAATCGTGTGTCGGTTGGCCCAGAGAGCGCTGGCGCATCCCCAGGACCTGCATCGTATGGCTCAGGAGGTCTCCGTCCTGCTGTAACAGATGCCAATTTGATCCTAGGCCGTCTTGACGCTAATGATTTTGCTGGCGGAGCCATAAAACTTGACCAAAAAGCCGCCACTGAAGCAATAAATGAGCACATAGCTAAGCCACTCTCGATCAATACAATTGAAGCCGCCGACGCAATTATTGAAATTGTTGAAGAAAATATGGCAAATGCGGCACGCGTCCATGCGGTAGAACATGGCACTGACATTTCTGATAGAACTCTAATCGCTTTCGGGGGCGGTGCACCACTCCATGCTTTATCACTCGCTCGTAAGCTTGGAATCTCTCGCGTCATAATCCCCACTGATGCAGGTGTTGGCTCAGCATTGGGCTTTTTGCTAGCGCCTATTGCTTACGAAGTTGTTCGGAGTCGCGTCACTTTAATGGCGCATTTTGATCCAAACCCAATCAACCAATTGTTCGAAGAAATGAGTCAAGAAGCACACCAAGTTGTGCAGCTGGGAGCGCCCCTCACTGAGACCCATGAAGCGCGCTTTGCTTATTTACGTTATGCTGGCCAAGGACATGAAATAAAGATCGAATTACCGATCCACCCACTTACCAAAACCGACATTAGTCTGATTGTAGATCGTTTCGAATCCGTCTATAGGGAACAATACGGACAAACAATTCCTGGTATTGATCTAGAGATATTAACATGGTCACTAACAGTCTCAGCTCAGTCGAGTAGTCAAGTGGCCTCGATGAACTACGATAACACTACTCAGAACAACACCAATGTCAACTCATATGAGCAACGACTCGTCCAGCTTGGTACCGCATATGGTGCGCGAGATTGCCCAGTCTTGTCACGTAACTCAATTACACCACAATCAGAAATTGCTGGGCCTGTGTTGGTCACGGAAGCACAAACTACAGTGTTCGTAACGCCAGAGTGGAAGGTTTCTGCTGACAAACATAGCAACTTAGTATTTCAACGCATAGAAGCGAAAAAGATCACCCAACGAACACAGAATACTTTTATTTCTCATGTCCGTCGACAAGTCATTTGGGATCGGCTAATCAACATTGTTGAAGAACAAGCCCAGGCTCTCATTAGGACTGCCTTTTCGACAACTGTTCGCGAGGCCGGGGATCTGTCTGCGGGCATATTTAATCTCTCTGGGGAAATGCTGGCGCAAGCGATCACTGGCACCCCTGGGCATGTTAATGCCATGGCAACTTCTGTACGTTACTTTCTTGAGGAATTACCTCTTGAGGGCATGCGAAAAGGTGATGTATTTGTAACTAATGATCCATGGCTTGGAACTGGACATCTTTTTGATTTCACGGTCGTTACGCCAGCGTTCTTATGTGGTCGCTTGGTGGGACTATTTGCGTCCACAGTCCACGTAGTAGATATTGGTGGTCGTGGCTTTGGTCCCGATGCTGGGCAAATCTATGAAGAAGGATTATGCGTTCCCATACTTCCACTTTTTGAGGAAGGAATAGCTAATGAAACGATTTTAGCCATGGTACGTGCCAATGTGCGTGAACCCGATCAAGTTATAGGAGATCTATATTCGCTTACTGTCGGTAATCGTGTTGGCGCTGAAAATTTAGTCGAAATGATGACTGAATTTGAGCTTGAAGACTTAGACGAGATAGGCCGATACATCATAGAAAGGTCTCGGAAGGGAATGCTGGATGAAATTCTCAAACTACCTAGTGGCTCATGGGAAAATCAAATGGTGGTTGATGGATATGCTTCAGCAGTAAATTTACAAGCCAAACTGACTGTTTCGAACGATGGTATTGACGTTGATTTTAGCGGGACTTCACCAGTATCGGCTTTTGGTATCAACGTCCCGCTAAGCTATACACAAGCATATGCCTCCTTCGGAATTCGCTGTGTAGTGGGAAATAACATACCCAACAATACCGGATCACTTGATCCAATTCGTGTTCATGCGCCCGACGGATGTATTTTAAATGCTCCTAGACCCTATGCAGTTGCTGTTAGGCACGTAATTGGGCAAATGCTACCGGATGTCGTCCTAGGTTGCATTGAAAAGATGCTGCCTGGCCATTCACCCGCCGAAGGGAGTTCAAGTCTATGGAACCCCATGATCATCGGTGGGGCAGGTCTGGTCGATAACGCAGATTATCCAAATTTAGAGTCATTTTCTGTGACAATCTTTCATTCCGGCGGTACAGGTGCACTACCCTGGAAAGATGGGCAATCAGCAACTGCTTTCCCATCTGGAGTACGAAACACACCAGTCGAAATCACAGAATCCTTAGCTCCTTTATTATTTGTTAAAAAAGAATATCGATCCAATTCGGGGGGCGCGGGAAAATTCCGGGGCGGCCATGGACAAATTATTGAAATTGAACATAGGACAGGTGCGCCCTTTGCAATCTTCGCAATATTTGATCGAATAGATTATCCAGCACGTGGCCGCCAGGGCGGCCAGAATGGCGCTCCTGGAGTTGTGCAATTAGCAAGTGGCGCCACTCTCAAGGGAAAAGGCAAGCAGATTGTACCGGCTGGGGATCGATTAATTATGAAACTGCCGGGGGGGGGTGGCTATGGATCCCCGGAGAGTCGGGATGCACTATTGATCAGTACCGACATAGATAATGAGTTAATTTAGTGGCTTTCGCATGGCTTAGGAGGAGTCGAAGAGGGTCTCTCTAAATCTGACTATAGCTGTCATAACTTCGTTATATGGCGTTTTGATTCCGGCCTCCGCACCGACAATAGGTACCATGCCATTAATCGCATCTATTTCTGACCGTCGTTGGTCTAAATGATCCAACAACATAGACGGCCTTGCTTCGAGAAGTTTTGCGCCAAATTCTTGAATATATGTCTCTGGATCTTCAAATGACAGCGTAATGCCTTTGGCCTGACTAACAGCGTAAGCTTCAAGCCCACATTCCCGTGCAATACTCCATGCGTGCGAATCCGCAAGTATTTCCTTTATCTTGCAATTAAATACCGTACATGGCGCACTAAACGTTACATTGCAAATAAATTTCTCCCAAATTAGTTGATGAATATCATCATAACCCTTGGCAGTAAAACCAGCATCCCTCCAGATACCGACAACCTTTTCGACTCTTGGCGTCATTCCCCCAGTTAGCTCACCGATCCGAATAAGCTCCATCCTGTTATGATGTACATAGCCTGGATAGATAATTGAAGCACCAAATCCCTCTGCAACGCCCAAAAGAATGCTACTAGAGGGTATGTACTTACAGATTCTAGTTGCGGCACCTAAACCATTTTGAATCGTCAAGACGATAGTTTCATTGTGTAGTAGTGGAGAGATAGACCTAGCTGCCGACTCAACCCCATAAGCCTTGGTAGCAATAATTACTAGATCACATAAACCAACATCGGTCACTTCTGCTGCTGCTTTAATATTGCTGACTATTCGGTCGCCACTTGCGCCTTTAATACGAAGACCATTTTTTTGTATTGCTTCAAGATAATCTTTACGAAGGTCAACAATCCAGACTTCATTGCCAGCATCAGCAAGAAGACCTGCGTAAACAGAACCCATTGCACCCACACCAATAATTGCGATTTTCATTAATTACTTGTCTTTGCAATCATAGTGCGCTCAAGTGATTTTGGCGTGCCAATTGATTCTTGATTGGGCCAAGCACCCGTAATGATAAGGAAAGAAGAATTCCGAATACCGCGAACCCTGTTAGAATCAAAAAAGCCAAATCATAACTTGCCGACAAATCAAATATTAGTCCAGTCATCCATGGCCCCAATGTTCCACCTAAAGTACCAATAAATATCATGACACCAAGGATTACTCCGAGAAACTTAGTACCAAAATACTGCCCGATACTTGGTGCTGCAATAGCGAAAAAACCGCCATGGCCAATCCCATAAATTGGCGCAAAGAGAAACAATAAACTTGGATCTGAAGCCGACTGCAAAATCAATAATCCAGCAGTAAGTAATGAAAAACAAATGAGTAGCGAGCCTGCTGTATCTAGCCTATCGAAAACTATACCCAAAGAAATACGACCAATAATACTGGAAGCACCGATAGTTGAAAGTACAGCCGCTGCCGCGCCTTGAGAGAGGCCCTGGTCCATTGCATGAGGGACAATATGTAAAACGATAGTAAAAAGGCAGAACATGTCGGCTAATTTCGCAAGACAAAGCACCCAAAACTGTCGGGTCCGCAAAGCTTTTTGTAGAGTAATACCCTCTTCATTATTTAGATTCGTTTGAGAACTGCTCGCATAGCTACCTATCGGCTGAAGGCCCATGGATTCTGGATCTCTTTTCATAAGCTGTGCTGCAATAATTATGATCAGAAAGGTCATTGTTCCAATTACTGCGCATGAGACGCGCCAACTGAAATTAGATACTAATAACACAGCTAACGGAGGAACTAAGACCTGCCCGATTCCTGCGCCAGCCTTGACTATTCCTGATGCTAGTCCTCTATGATGAATAAACCATCTTGTTACAGTTGACAATGTCGCGATGTCATGCGCCGCCATTCCTATCCCCGCGATGATTCCATAGTATAAATACAGCTCCCAGAGGCTCGACATACGACACATCAAAACAAAACCAATCGCAAAGAGAGCCCCCGAAAAACTTAGAACAATACGTGGTCCATAGCGATCAGTTGCTGCACCCATTAGAATTCCACACATACCAAGCATCAAGAAGTTTAAGCTAGCCGCTCCGGCTATACTTGCCCGAGTCCATCCGAATTCAATTTCAAATCCTGGGAAAAACACGCTAAATGTAAATACACAACCTAGATACATCATTTGCATAACACTTCCAGCAGCAACAATACGATACGCATAATATTGGTTACTCATTTATAGAGCACCTTTCATTGTGTTATTGCTTATATAATTCAATTTAAAACCATTACGTTATCTATAGTTTTCAGAAAGTACGGCGTCCGAAAAAGCCTCTAGCGTATAAAAGGTTGGATTTACTTCGGAAAAATTTGTAATTGCTGCTGTAGCACCCCAGTTTAGAGTTCTGTTCTTTGCTTTCGAATCAGAAATATGCTGTCGGTCAATCCAAACACTAGCCAGTCCAAGTTGCCTAGCAGGTGCATGATCATGATAAATGCTCTGCGCCACATGTAAAACTTCCTCTCTTCGAACACCAAAATCAAGCCAGAGCTGTTCAAACATATACTCAAAACAGAACAAATTTGGTTTGTAGAAACCAATATCTTCTGCGGTATAAACTGCATCGAAATCAACACCCAGTTTACGATTAGACATCGCAAACCCTGCCCGATCCACATTAGATAAAACTACCAATTCATATCTCGACTTGAGCCGTCTAAGTGCGTCAACTGTATCTGGAAATACCGGCCAATCAGCGACCGATTGAGCAAATCCTCTATTTAGTGCGATTGTTGTTTCTAATTTGTTTACATCAGCGAACTCTGCGTGCACTACTTCCAAAACATTTGGATACAACGTGTCGCCTGCGATACGTTGTTGTTGCGACTCTAGCTCTGCAAACTGCTGTAGAACCTCAGCCTTGCTAATATCTGCACGATCATTAGCAATCAAAATGGGTTGAAATGCCGTCCAGAGCCCAGTCTCCCAATCAATAAGAGTACCATAGCAATCAAAACTGATAATTCGAAAATGATCAAAAAAATGTTGCTGACCCAAATCGCTTCTCCCTCTTTGGATGAGGTAATCTCATCTCAGTATTCGTATCGACACAACTGTGGCATGATCCATTGAGTACCTACTATCTAACGGGGAGTCTAAAGCAATTATCAGACTCTTCTCGGCTTTATGTTTCATTTTCAATGCTACTGTCAACCAAAACAATAGTGCCTTTACATTCCATCATTTGCTTAAAACTAAATATGTGGAAAAGTGGTGTTAAAGCGCTAAAATGCCCTGCCAATTAATGTTGACACAGCAATTAACAATTTTTATGAAACGAATATTCAACACTCTATTGGCGCTAAGACATATTTTGATCATCTGCATAGTTATAGGCGCAAGTAGTGGAGTATTATGGTCAATAGCAGTCATTATTGCATCAACAGATAGTAATCTTAGCTTGACTGAACTACTCGTATCTTTGATGGCTCCTGGTCTAATAGGCTTATTGGGACACAAGATTCTTGCGGTTCGTATTTGGATTGCGATGCCTACTGCCTATCTAACTGTACCTATGTTATTTGGTATAGCTATTGGCGGAGCCAATATTTTCTGGATGTCAATTGGCGGTGCTGTCGCTGGATTTTTCTTAAGTCTACCGTTTATTCTCTATTATCTAGTTGATGGTATAGTTCACCGTAAAAGCATAGCCTCTATCAAGCGCTCTGGGAAAACAGTCGCCTAAGGATCTATTGACTCAGATCCTGCCAAACCGTTGCTAAAAAAACGTCAAAATGAGCTAGTTATTTTCCATTACTATAATCACTATTATGAAATATAGGCTCTGCACTACATCGGTTAGAACCTTAATCGCTACACTATCGCTTAGTGTTGTAATGACGCTTATTTCCGGGTGCATCAAGATGCAGCCCAAAACACCAGAAGATTTGTGCGGCATTTTTGAAGAGAAAAGAAGTTGGTATCGGGCAGCTCAAGAATCACGCAACCGTTGGCATTCGCCGATCGGTATAACAATGTCCTTTATATACCAGGAATCTGGTTATGATGCATATTCAAAACCAGAACGAAAAAAAATATTTGGGATCATCCCTTCGTGGAAGAGAAAAAGTAGTGCAGAGGGCTATGCCCAAGCAATCGATGCAACATGGGAACAATATGTAAAGGAGGCTGGTGGGCGCTTCTCTAGAAGGTCAAATTTTAAGGATGCAGTAGACTTTGTGGGCTGGTATAACTCAAAAAGCCAACGACACTTAGGTATTTCAAGAACCAACGCAAAGGCTCTTTATCTGGCCTATCATGAGGGTTGGAGAGGCTACCAAAACAAAACTTACAGAAAAAAACGGTGGTTGATTGAGGCTGCGGAGCGTGTTGAAAAGAGAGCGCGAAACTACCAAATACAATATCAGAATTGCAAGCATAAACTATCAAAGTGGTACGATTTTATTTTTATTGCGCAAAAAACTAAAGAATACACAACGACTTTGCTTAAATACCAATATCCAGTAGCCTAAGTGCTACTTAGTTTGTGGATACACTGTATTCATCTTCTTGATGGTGTCTATCGCGCAATCTTTACCGCTCACCTTAATATAATCACCACCGCACAACCAATTCTTAGTCGTATAAGCAATCTTTGTGTCTGACTTGATCTTGCATTCACTTAACGCTACCAACTTTACTCGGACAATCGAGTTTGACACCTCAAAGCCACCATCGTTATTAGTTGAATAGTCTCCCCACTGCCCCGATTCAGATCCTCCTGTAGGAGAATCTATTGAAATTGTATAAGGATCGGTAGTCTCTTGATCGTCACGTGTGCTCCAATCGCCCAACCGCCACTGTGTTTTGCCTTGAACCAACTCACATTTAAGAGCACTCCATCCGAAACTAGAACCATCCCCAGTCTTATCCTGATTCTCTTGAGATCCAACTCCCTTGCCATCAATCCCAGACTTAGTCTCAGATTTTTCACCAATTAAATCGCATCCTGCAAGAACACAAAGAGCCCCAATAATGACTGCCAATCTAGTAAGCATGATCATCGATTTCATCCTGGTGCAATTCTTAGTCAATTGCATATTAGCTGTTAGCATCCACATTATATCAATATTCTTCCTCATAAAGATAAAAAAGCTTCTCAGCAAATTTGGAGCAAATCTGTCATAAATACTGCCAATTAAAGCCTAGCTTGTAAGAATCTTAGAAAGGCAATTATCTACAGCAGCGCCAAGTTTTTCAACCAACTCCACTATCTGACTTTCACTGATAATGAAAGGGGGTGCAATCAAAACATGATTCCCTAGTGTTCCATCAATAGTTCCTGCCATGGAATAACAAATTAAGCCTTCTTGCATTGCACTACTCTTCAACACTTGATCAAGTCGCAATTCGCTTGGGAATGGTGCTTTCGTTCGCTTATCTAGAACAAATTCAAGAGCCAACAATAGTCCACGACCTCGGATATCCCCAATATGTGGATGCCGAGCAAAACGTTGAACCAACATTTTTCTTAGCTGTCGACCCAATACAATCACTTGATTTAGTAAATGATCTCGCTCTATGACTTTCATCACAGCGAGAGCGCCAGCGCAAGATGCTGCATGTCCGACATAGGTGTGTCCATGCTGAAAAGCGCCAGACCCCTGCAAAATAGCCTGGTAGATTTTTTCATCAACCAGCAGAGCGCCTATTGGTTGGTATCCGGCACCTAATCCTTTAGCAGTTGTTAGCAAATCAGCCACAATGTCTTCTTGCTCAGATGCAAACAATGTTCCAGTGCGACCCATCCCACACATAACTTCATCCAAAATAAGCAAGATATCATATTTATTGCATATCTCACGCACCCTTCGAAAATATCCTGGAGGTGCTGGCACCGCTCCTAATGTCGCACCAACTACTGGTTCAGCAACAAAACCAATAATTCTCTCAGCACCAATTTCTTGAATCTTGACCTCTAGTTCCTCAGCGGCCCTCACTGCGTATTCTTCTATTGATTCTCCGCTTCTTTGATGACGATATGCGTAACAGGGAGCAATATGATGAGCATCTGCTAACAACGGCATGAATGGCTTGCGCCGAGCAAAATTCCCCCCTACTGAAAGAGCGCCCAAGGTACTTCCATGATAACTCTGCTTTCTAGAAATAATAAATTGTCGTTTTTCTAACCCAATCTCTACAAAATATTGCCTTGCAAGCTTAATAGCTGCTTCCATAGCTTCAGATCCACTGCCAACAAAATACACATAATTCAATGAACCAGGCGCTCTCTCAGCTAAATAAGTTCCAAGCTCTTCCATCGCCAAATTGCTAAAAAACCCCGAATGGGCGAACGGAATATTATCAAGCTGTCTCTTTATAGCTCTTATTACATCGGGATGATTATGCCCAAGAGATGAAACTGCGGCACCAGCTGATGCGTCAAGATATAGAGATCCTTGACTATCACGAATATATACACCTTCACCGCTCACCGCAATTGGAGGCTGTGAAAGAAGTTGGCGATGAAAAACCCGTGTCAAGATCCAATCAAGGCGATCAAGAAGTTATAACATCTTCTACTCGATCACACCATTCCTCGCGATCGTGAGCATTCCAGTATAAATCAGTAAGAATTCTTGTAATTGTGCCCATTCGACCATTACCAACCAGCTTTCCATCAATCGTTGTAACAGCCATTATTCCTCCAGCGGTTGAGGTTACAAAAACCTCGTCAGCGGACTTCACCTCTTCGACTGGCACAGGTTTAAAGGTCGTGGGTACATTGATTTCTTCTAACAATTCAATGGCAGTTTGTCGAGTAACACCCTCCAGCATACCTGTCTCGGGTGTACTTGCTACTCCATTTGATATCACAAAAATATTAAATCCTGGCCCCTCTGTTACGTTACCTTGCCCATCGGTCAAAATCACATTTTGAGCATTTCGGTCATAGGCGTTATAGAGGCCCATTACTAGATCAAGCCAATGGTAATTCTTTACTGCTGGATCTATAGCCTCAGGTGGTATACGTCTAATGTTGCTTATGGCTATATTTAATCCTTCCTCTCTGTCTCCGGGCGCAATTATCCAGCTGAATGGAAGAGAAAAAGCTATAAAGCGATTTTTTGCATCACGAGGATCACGACTAAATGTTGGCGAATGGCCACGAGTACATGTCATTTCAACATATGAGTCATCTAAACCTGCGCGCATTACACATTGACCAAGTATTGAAGCAACTTCTGGCTTGCTATAGCCACAGTCAAGTCGAAGGCTGCTCATAGAAGCAAAAAATCTATCTAAGTGCTCGTTAAGCCTAAAAAACGAACCTTGCCAAACATGTACAACGTCATAAGTTGCATCTGACCGCAAGAATCCCCAATCCAATATAGGAATACGTGCTTCTTTTATTGGAACAAATGTATCATCAATGAACGCAAATCCTGGCAACTCCGAAGTATCATTCATAACCTCTCTCCAAACCGACAATTGTTGCAAGTGTAATCACATATCACGACTGACAGATTCTGTCTTAGACGACGGCCAGAGTATCATCTGTGCACAAAGATAACATGACAACAACTTCCCAGAATCGACTGAGGAAGATTTAACGTCCCAGACTTGCGTGCTACTTCCTTGATGCATCGGCACAGCCACAGCCTTAATCTTGCCGTAGTTAATAGTTGCAAGAAAATTTGTTTTCGTCTCAATTGTGGCAAAACCTGTGGCGCCATCAGGCAAAGAGCAAACGCAACCATAGCCCGCACAAGAATCAGCTAATGCGAAAATAGTACCCTCATGGATATTGTCATTCCATCCAAAATGGTACTTGCTCAAAACAATATGACCAATAACTTCATGCTCCCTGTCTTGAAGAAACTCCATATCAAGGCGACCAAAAATATAATCTCTACCATAAAGATTGAAATCTTCGAGAGTTTTGGGTATGGGCAATTCCGTTGCCATTATCTAAATCATCCTAGACTAAATAAATCTCTCGCAATTGCTTCTTGTCTATCTTTCCAACGCTAGTCTTGGGTATTGTGTCTACAATTTCAATTGTCTCGGGAATAGCCCAGTTTGAAATGATCCCCTTATCTGCGGCATTTTGGAATTCTTTTCTGAGAATCTCTAGATCAAAGTTGGCTTGTTTTGGCACAACCAATAACAATGGCCTTTCACCCCATTTCTCGTCTGGCAGACCAATGGCGGCAGCTTCATCAACGCCAGAATAACCAGCTGCAATGTCCTCAAGCATTAGCGAGGAAATCCACTCACCTCCACTCTTAATTACGTCCTTTAAACGATCAGTAATTTTCAGATACCCCGATTCGTCAAAATAACCTAGATCGCCTGTATGCAAATAACCATCGCGCCACAAATCTTCAGAATTTTCACTATCGTGCAAATAACTTTGTGTCAACCATGGTGATCTCGCAACTACCTCCCCTGTAACCCCGTTGGCTAGAGGCATATCTTCCATCTCAGAGTTCACAACTCGCAGCTCTACCATGGGCACTGGCCGACCAGCCTTACATCTCACAGATAGTTGGTGGTCAAGATCACTGCTCAAATCCTCTACACTTAGTTGAGCTAGGGTAAGCACAGGGCAAGTTTCCGACATTCCATAACCGCCAAACACATCAATACCTTTTTCAAGCGCCTGTCGTGCTAACATGGGTGACAACGCTGCACCACCAATAATGACTTTCCATCCACGGAAATCACTATCACCTGCGTCTGGAGAATTTACTAGCATATGCAGAATTGTTGGCACACAGTGTGAAAATGTAACGCCTTCCTTTTCTATCAAAGCAATCAACTTAGAGGGATCATATCGGCCTGGGTAGACTTGTTTGACTCCCAACAACGTAGCAACATAAGGCATTCCCCACGCATGCACATGGAACATTGGAGTAATTGGCATATAAACATCTTCGGAATGGAAACAACCCTGATGAGTGGATCCTGTCAGTGCGGCAATTAACGCAAGCGTATGGATAACCAGTTGACGATGACTAAAGCAAACACCTTTAGGCAAACCAGTGGTTCCGGTTGTGTAAAAAGTTGTGGCTCTTGTGTTCTCATCAAAATCAGAAAAATTGTATACACTGCTTGCATCCGACAACAGAGCCTCATATTCCCCAACATACGGTAAACTATGGTCTGATATCTCCCCTGAGTCACTCAGTAATATCCAGCTAGTTACCGTAGTAGCACTTCCTACATTGTCTGTCACTAAGGGCACAAAGTCTTCATGTATTAAAACTACTTTATCCTCTGCATGATTCATCGTATAAATTATTTGTTCAGGAGACAGTCGAATGTTGACTGTATGAAGTACTGCGCCAAGCATGGGGACTGCGAATAAACACTCCAAATAACGGTGACTATCCCAATCTAACACTGCAACAGTGTCGCCTGGCATTACCCCAAGTGATCGCAAAACATTTGCAACACGGGTAATTCGCTCATATAGATCCGAGTAATTCATGCGCAAATAATGTGCGTAGACTATCTCCTGGGTAGCATGCTGTGACTCTAACCGGGTCAGTAGATGCTTAATCAGCAGCGGTCCATCATAGGCAGAAGCAGTGCGCGGAATATCATGATCACCCATACTTATATCTCCATTCGGCTAGCAGCATCATAATCGAATGACGTTTCAATAGCACTGTATAAGAATAAATGGCTACAACTAGCTGAATCTTGCCACATCTAAGATTAGCTAATTATTGCCACGATTGTCACTATGTTAGTTGACTGGTCTTTCGCGTTACACTTTACACTTAGTTTGAATCATCTCTATGGAGTTAGCGATGGAACGAAAACGGGCAATTTGGTCCTGGGCGCTTTATGACTGGGCGAACTCGGCATTTGCTACAACTGTCATGGCAGGATTTTTCCCAATTTTCCTGAAACTTTATTGGGGCAATGGTGTTGAGCCTTCGCTAACAACGTACTATCTCGGTATTGGAAACTCCATCGCGAGTCTTGTTATCGTAATACTTGCGCCTGTGCTCGGCGCAATGGCTGACAATGGTGGTCTAAAAAAACGCATGTTGTCGGCTTTCGCCTGCGTTGGCGTCATAGCAACTGGAACTTTATATCTTGTTGAGTTGGGGATGTGGCCTCTGGCCATCTTACTTTATGCCATTGCAGTCGTTGGTTTCTCCGGAGCTAACGTATTTTACGACTCCCTGCTTGTCCTTGTATCAGCAGCACACCGACGGAATCGTGTTTCTGCTCTCGGATTTTCATTAGGCTATTTGGGCGGAGGGTTACTATTTGCAGTCAATGTTTTCATGTACCTATCTCCCAACACTTTTGGACTGAGTACAGGTTCGGAAGCAATTCGGTGGTCCTTCGTGACCGTAGCTGTGTGGTGGGCGATATTTACGATACCAATACTGCTCTGGGTAAATGAACCAGCCCCTGCTTCTGATCGTCGACGTGTAGACTTAGCCGCTAGTTTCTCTGCTTTGGCAACAACAGTAAGAAACGTCCGCGAGTATCGGGTAGTGTGGCTATTTTTGCTTGCCTACTGGCTATACATTGACGGTGTTGACACTATCGTGCGCATGGCGGTCGATTATGGCCTTAACATAGGACTCGGCCAGGAAAGTCTTATAGTCGCGCTTCTAATGGTACAGTTTATAGGGTTCCCAGCAGCATTGGCTTTTGGGCGCCTTGGTGATCGGTATGGTGCTCGACGCGGTATTTGGATCTGTATTTGGGCCTATGTTGGCATAACAATATTCGCCTATTTCATGGATTCAGAATTAGAAATGTACATCTTGGCAGCAATTATCGGTCTAGTACAAGGTGGGATTCAGGCGCTAAGCAGGTCTTTATTCAGTCAACTTATTCCAAAAGAGAAAAGTGCAGAATTTTTTGGCTTCTATAACGTCGTCGGCAAAGCCGCAGCGGTTTTCGGTCCATTCTTGATGGGATTAGTTACTATCCAAACGGGAGATCCACGAACTGGAATTCTCTCTATATTGATTCTATTCTTTGCGGGGATGCTGGTACTTCGAAGGGTAAAGCTGGAAGAGCCAATAAATAGGCAGTCTTAATGCCAGAGGCCTCTTGCAATCAGAATCTTCTTTAATTCTGCCGGTTTGTCAGTCATCAGGCCTTCCACACCCAAATTGATCCATCGATTCATCTCCTTTTGATCGTTAACGGTCCATACGTGAGTTTGCAGGTCGTTTTTTTTCATGGCTTCTACAAAACGTCGATCAACTATGGAAATGCCCCTCCATTGTGGAGGCACTTGCGCGCATGCTGCGGATCCCAAGTTTAATGGCAAGCCCATACTATAAAGACGCGCCTTGGTTGTTTCAGTTCGCCCCATTGATGTGCATACATCGGGCAATGCCGACCGAAATAAACGCAACCTTTGGTCAGAAAATGATCCAACGCATACTCTTTGTTCCGCGCGGGTATGTTGGATTATGTCTACAAGCAACTGGACTGCTCTATCGGATTTTGGCTCAATATTGAATCGGATGTCAGGAAAAGCTTCCAACATCTCATCCAGTCTAGGAATCGGCTCGGTGCCCGCAACGCGGACATGTCTTAGTTCAGACCAATTCATCCTGTCGATGCGCCCACTCTGATCCGCCAACCGATCAAGGTATTGATCGTGAAATATTAGGAGTACCCCATCCGCGGTAGCACGAACGTCTGTTTCTATATATTCAAATCCCAACCGAACGGCTGCTCCAAAAGCTGATGCTGTATTTTCAGGAGCACTATCTTGGTCACCGCGATGTGCGAATGCCAAGATTCCACTATGCTCTAGAAAAGCGTGCGCTGCCAACTACCTTCTCCTAGCGATCTACCGGTGTTTGTTTAGCTTAGCATCCATTTGCCGGATTTTTGCGGTAATATAGTCCCTGTGTGGAACATGCAAAAGCGCTTGTAGTTTTCTCATGATATGCTGCTCGTGATCATCCAATCGACCATCAGAATAAACCACACTCCACATATGCTCGACTAGATGGGTTCGCTCCTCAATTGTCCAATGTTGATTAACAAGAGAAGTGAATGCATGCAAGTCCAGTGACTCTTCGGCCTCTTTCGAAGCCATGAGAAGCAGCTCATTAACCTCCTCTTCATCCAAAGAAAATTGGCTCGCGATGAGATTATTTATCAATTCTAATTCGTCCGAATCTAGGTCAAAATCTGCTCGGGCAACTTCAAAAAGAAGAGCTGCAGTTGCTAGTCGTACAGAACTGCTGTCTACAGCCTTATTACTATTTTCCTGTCGGTAATCGTCAAAGAACTTCTGAATCGCTTTAATCATAAATTTTGATCTGATCGTTTAGCCAAACCGTACTAGGCCATATCATGCTAAGGCTAGGTACAAAATATTGCTTGCTGCATTGTTGTTTTTCATGGTCTGCCTGACTGTCGTAACTTATTTGACAGAATATTTCTTGCGAACCACGTTGTAACAAGTAGTTCTTTATTGAGACTACCCGCTCTAAATGTCCATATGGTGGCAGTCCTGGTAGAACTTGTTCATATGCGATACTGCCAATAAGTCTCCATTTAATCTGCAGCAAACCATAAACACTATTTGCCGTCTCATTATTAGCCACAGCTCTACTAACGTGAACAAACATGGTAAATAAAGCTACAATAGTAACAAGTATCTTTTTGCACGTTATTTCGCTTGGGTAACTGATTTGAATAATCATAGCATCCAGTTTAGCCGCGTTAGCCAAAAATCAGCAACCAAAATAACTACAGCGAGAGGTCTAGTCCTTGTTAGCGCTAGGCATATAGATAATTTAGTACTTTAAACAAAACCCTAGCTTTGTCAGAACAACCTACCCAATAATATGGAAGACTCTTCAATCAGTAAACCACTTCGAATCGTTATTACCGGCGGCGAATGTACAGGAAAAACTACGTTAACGCATGCATTAGCGGGCAAATTTGGTATGCCTTTTTCGACTGAAGGTGCCCGGGAATATGTTAACGACGTACAGCGTCGTCTAGAGTTCACCGATGTTGAACTGATCGCTTTCCGACAGATAAAGAATGAGAATACCATTCTTACCAGCGAATCTAGAATAATTTTTCTGGATACCGATTTGTTTTCAACATTAATATACAGCCAGCTTTACTTCAATCAACGTCCCTCTTGGCTAGTGACATACTGTCATGCTCGCAAAGGAGATCTTTATCTCTTATGCAGTACAGACATCCCCTGGGTTGAAGATGAATTGCAGCGTGATCATCGTACAAGCCATGAGCGAGCAAGCGCTCATGAGCTGTTTGTATCTACACTTGCACAAGCAGAATGCACTTTCGCAATAATTGATGGTCTTGGCGAGGATCGACTCTTAAATGCTGTGACAGCTATTGAAGCTTATCTTGCTACAAACCGGAATTAAGTTGACTAAGTGTTGAAATCGACCTAAATTTAGCCCTGTCATCCAACGGGGTGTCCAATGACGCTTGGACTGAGAATCACCCGCTGAACCTGATCCGGATCATACCGGCGGAGGGACCTGGATGATGGCAAAGCCCTTCCCTCCGCTCTTTGGTTCTAGAGGAGAATATAGGGTATGAACGCTATATCCCGAATCATGCTGATATTGCTGGCTCTAACAAGCCATTATGCTCATGCCAATACGCCACCACTAATCATCTATACCTATTCGTCATTTGTTTCTGAATGGGGCCCGGGGCCAGCTATCAAAGAGGGATTTGAAGCCAATTGTACCTGTGAGATTAAATTTGTGGCACTCGAAGACGGGGCTGCGCTCCTCAATCGATTGCAGTTAGAAGGCACAAGCTCAAAAGCAGATATTGTCCTCGGACTCGACACAAGCCTAATACACGAAGCGCGAGCCACTAAAATCCTAACCATTCATGGACTGCCACTTGAAAACTATGATCTGACCCTAGATTGGAAAGATGATGTCTTCATACCATATGACTATGGGCACTTTGCATTTATCTACGATAGTGACACCATCCAGTCGCCTGCACGAAGCTTGCGAGAACTTGTAGAGGATAAGGAGGGGCCAAGATTAATTATTCAAGATCCCCGCACAAGCACTCCTGGATTAGGACTCCTCCTATGGATGCGAGCCGTCTTCGGAGAGAGTGCTGCGGAGGCTTGGACCAACCTAGCACCACGAATACTGACCGTCACTGCGGGATGGAGTCAAGCCTATGGACTTTTTCTTGAGGGTGAAGCGCCTCTAGTTCTGAGCTATACCACATCTCCGGCATATCATCGCCATGTAGAAATGACTGATAGATATAAGGCAGCAGAATTTTCCGAAGGGCACTATACACAAATTGAGGTGGCCGCGAAATTAAAGACATCTACGCAACAAGATCTAGCAAGTCAATTTCTTGAATTCATGCTATCGTCTTATGTGCAAACTCTGATACCAACTACCAATTGGATGTTTCCAGTTACTAAAACCGATGAACCACTGCCGGAAGCATTTACTAATCTTGTAACTCCTGTCCGCACGCTGCTAATTGAGCCGCAAGAAGTCGCCAAGTATCGACGACAATGGGTAATGGAATGGCTCGAGGCATTAAGCAGATCACGCTAAAGTCAAGAGTTATTATTTTCTCTTTGTGGCCTGGTATTCTTGGGGCACTATCGCTGCTGCTGCTTATAGGGTCAACACTTGCGGTACTCCTCCGTGGCTCAGACGCGCTTTTATTAATTAATGAGCTACGAAATGATTCCTACATTCACAGAGTTGCAATCTTCAGTATATGGCAAGCGGTCTTATCCACTGTACTTAGTGTTGGTATAGCCATTCCAGTAGCTCGAGCATTCGCGCGACAGCAGGACTTCATATTTCGTGATCTCTTACTGAAGTTGCTTGGATTGCCTGTCGTAACGCCCATCATTGTCGCCATATTTGGGATCATAGCTGTGTATGGACAAAGTGGTTTGGTGCGTGCGACATTAGAAGCACTTGGAGTCTCTTGGAATGGGAACTTTTATGGACTTACAGGTATTCTGGTAACACATGTGTTTTTTAATCTTCCTCTTGCGATACGAATGCTTGTGCCCGCATGGGAGCGCATACCCTCTGAAAACTGGCGTCTTGCTGGTCAACTCGGTATGAACACTCAACAGATATTTCGTTGGCTCGAATGGCCAGCACTGACAGGGAGCATTCCTGGAGTATCTGCGATCATATTCCTGCTCTGCTTCTCAAGCTTCGCGGTTGTTTTGGTTCTCGGTGGTGGACCATCAGCTACAACAATTGAGGTGGCAATCTATCAAGCACTTCGTTTTCAATTTGACCCCGCTCAAGCTGCGTTATTAGCCATGTTACAGATCAGTATTTGTACCATCATAGTACTAATCCTACACAGATGGATACGAGTTCAGCCTGTATATAATATATTTTCAGTTAGTACAAATTATCGTCCCGATTTAATTAGTCAGGGGGGCAGACGTTTTGACTTGACTCTTATTTACTTAACGTGCTCATTTGTAATGCTTCCACTATTAGCTGTTATTTATTATGGCCTCACCGGCCCTATCCTAGACGTTTTGTTAGAACGAACAATTTGGGCCGCAACTACTCGCAGTATCATCATTGCTATAGCATCAACTATCATTGCACTGTTGTTATCCATAGCATTATTGACTACCAGTCGTGAACTGCTGGTAATACATAAGAATCGTGGACTATCAGATCTTTTTTATATCATTGGTTCAATTGTCCTAGTTGTCTCACCAATAGTAGTCGGCACTGGACTTTTTTTGTTACTTTTACCGATTGGCATTAACTTTGATGCAGCAATGCTTGTCATCATTTTGGTAAATGCGGCGCTTGTTCTACCCTACATTATAAGAACTGTAGGCCCAGCGTTGCTGGATGCCGGTCTACGCTACGATAAACTTTGTCGGAATTTAGCAATCAATCGGTGGAATCGATTGCGTCTTGTAGACTGGCCAATAATTAGGCGGCCACTTAGTTTCGCGCTAGGACTATCTGCCTCCTTATCACTGGGGGACCTAGGTGTCGCTGCTCTCTTTAACAGTGCAGGCGCTATCACTCTGCCAGTGTTGGTCTACTACCAGCTTAGCGCATATCGATTTGATGAAGCTGCTGTTACAGCTCTTTTGCTTATCTTTATATGCGCTATGCTATTTGTCATCATCGATAAAGGATTACAGAAATGGCATTCCTGACAATCGACCATTTGCGGTTTCTTTATGGATCATGGCAATTATCCGTCGACGCTACACTCAAGGAAAATAGCTGTACGGCAATCATTGGACCTAGCGGGGCTGGAAAATCAACACTACTGTCCCTCATTGCCGGTTTTGAAACACCCAAGAAGGGCGCAATTTATATAGATGGAACAAATATTACCTCACTGCCTCCTGGAAAGAGACCAGTCACAATGCTCTTTCAGGATAACAATTTATTTGCTCACCTTTCGCTCTTTCGCAATATCGGCCTAGGGCGCGATCCCGGCTTGCGTCTCTCGCCAAGTGATCATAGCTCGATTAGACAAGCAATTACCGAAGTAGGTCTTACTGGACTAGAAAATCGTCTACCTCACGCGGTATCTGGTGGTGAGCGCCAGCGAACCGCACTTGCTCGCTGCCTATGCCAAAATCGTCCTGTACTACTACTTGATGAACCGTTTAACAGTCTAGATCCCGCAGCTCGTCAAGAAATGCTCATACTTGTAAATCAGTTACGCCATGATCAGCATCTAACAGTTCTGATTGTTACTCATAATCCAGCAGAGGTAGCAAAAATAGCTGATAGCGCAATATTTATGTGTAACGGGAATATATCTGAATGTGGCGACATAAATGAACTATTAGAAAACCCTAAAACGCCAGAATTGGAACACTACCTGAGGTCACCTAACGCTTAATGTAGGCACTAAAATAACTAAAATCAATATCTTGCTTCACGCATAATTGACAGAATTATCATTAGGATGACATTGTATATTATTTAATTATCAACAACCAAATTATGAAGAGATATTTTCTTGCGGCAATATTTTTAGTGTCAGGACTTAGCAACCATGCCTTAGCTAATGAATCTTGTCCAAAAACACTAAACTTCGACAAACGATATCTCGCCAGTGAGACTACCGTAAAGCTATGTGAAGAATTTCAGAATCAGGTATTGCTAATTGTCAATACAGCTAGTTACTGCGGTTTTACACCACAATACGAAGGCCTAGAAAGGCTCTATGAAAAATACCGAAAACAGGGCTTCACTGTACTAGGATTCCCATCAAATGATTTCTTCCAAGAGCCGAAGAGTGAAGAGGTCGTTCAAGACTTTTGTCGATTAACATATGATGTTAAGTTTCCGATGTTTGAAAAAACTCGAGTCGCAAAACGACATGCGGAGCCACTTTACCAAGCGTTAGCTGACGCTGCTGGTGAATATCCGAAATGGAACTTCTACAAATATCTCTTGTCTCGTGATGGAAAAGTAGTAGCTAGTTATGGAAGCAGGGTAAAGCCAAATAGTCCCGAACTAACACGAGTCATTGAATCCTTGCTGTAAGTGATCCGAGCGAAATTTATTTTTGATCCTTAGAACGTGCAAGACGACTTGATCAATCAAGCGGTATTTACGGACTTGGATGGCACACTCTTAGATGCTACAGACACGCTGCCCTCAAAGAATCGTGAGGCGCTTCACTTCCTCGGAGAAAAAAAAATACTGCGAGTTGTCGTCACTGGTAGATCGCTGGTATCAGCAAAGCGAGTATTAGACTTTCATTTCCCTATTGATGTTCTTGCAACTTCTACGGGTGGTGAGATATTTAAATTTCCTAATCATCTTTTACATAGCATCGTAATGAGCCCTGAGCATGTAAGGCGTGCCGCAAAGCTTCTGAAGAGCCTTAACCTTGACTTTATGGTTCACTCAACAATATCTCAAGAACGTTACATTAAATGGTCAAGAAATACGACCCAAAATAGAGACTTTGAGGAAAGACTTAGAATCTATTCACAATATCAGGAGCCACTATCTGATGACCTGGATAAACTTAACGCTGCAACACAGTTACTCGTAATATGCCCCAATGATCATGGTGGATACATTAAAAAACTGCTTGAAAAAAGATTGTTTGAATACAATATTATTCGCACAACTTCACCACTTGATCATCATTCTATATGGTACGAGATAATGCCGAAGGAAGTATCTAAATCTAGAGCAGCTATTTGGATATGCCAGCATCATGGTATAGCTCGAGAAAAAACCCTAGCAATCGGTAACGACTTTAACGACTTAGATCTTCTTCGCTGGAGCAACTCTTCATATGTTGTTGGAAATTCACCATCAGAGTTGCGACATGAATTTTCAGTGGTTGCTAGCAATACTAATAACGGATTTGCAGACGCTGTCTATAAATGGGCAAGGGCCAATCCTGATTAATGTGTTGCAAGCTTATCCCACTAACTTTCCATTAATAAAATACTGAGCCGCTTCAGTTTTGGGGTTAGAAAAAAAATCACCTGCCAATTGATGCTCCTTCAAACAGCCATCGTAAATAAAAACAACTTCTTTCGCTAACCGTTGGACTTGACCCATATCGTGAGATGTCATAATTATCTTAGTGCCACTCTCATTAATTTTTAAGATAATTTCTTCTACTAGACGAGTGTAGTTGGGATCCAAGTTCGCTGTAGGCTCATCAAGGAAAAGCACCCTAGGACGAAACGACCATGCTCGAGCTAAAGCTAATAATTGCTGTTCGCCAATTGATAGCACTCTAGCTGACCGGGTTGCGATCTGCATAATTCCAGTCTGTTCAAGTACCGACATTGATCGAATGCGCCGGTCAGGTCGCGGAACTCCTCTTAGAGCTAACGCGTGCTCGATGTTTGCTCGAGCAGATCGGCGTAAAAGAATTGGTCTCTGGAAGACCATAGCTTGATCAAAAGATGCTCTAGAACGCTCTTCCGTTGCCCACAGAATTTTCCCACTAGTTGGCCTTAATAATCCATGGCAAAGTCGCAGCAAAACACTCTTTCCTGCTCCATTGGGACCAACAATCAAGCTTGGACCAATATGTTCAAGAGAAAAATCAATATCGTTAAGAATGATAGTCGTTCCCACTCTAAACGAAAGATTTTGCACTGTTAAAGGCAATATCATTTTGTAATCGGGTTTAATTGGCATCGTCTTAGTCAGTCGATTGAAGCAAACTCACGTGGCTCATCCCTGCACTCGCAAAGCAAGAAACCTAAACCATAGCACTAGAGCATTAATTAAGATCACAACGGTCAACAAAATTATGCCAAGACCTAGCGCCATGGCAAGTTGCCCTTTGCTTGTTTCCAAAGCAATAGCAGTTGTCATTACACGGGTCGTATGATTAATGTTGCCGCCAACAATTATGACAGCGCCTACTTCTGCGCTCGCCCTTCCGAAACCCGCCAACACATTAGTTACCAAATTGAAACGCCCATCCCAGATTAGAGTAGGAATCATCTGGAACTTTCTTGCACCAAGCGACTGCAGTTGTTCGCGGTACTCTATATACATCTCCTCAATAGTTTGCCTCGTCAGAGCGACAATGATGGGTAATACTAGAACTGATTGCGCAATAATCATTGCGGTGGGTGTATATAAAATCCCGTATTCCCCTAGAGGGCCTGCTCGAGATAACAATAAGTACACAGCAAGTCCAACAACTACAGGTGGCAACCCCATTAAAGCATTGAATAGCGTAATGAGAACCACTCGCCCAGGGAATTTATAGATAGCTATTATGGCTCCCAACGGGATCCCTACTATTGTGGCAAACAAGACTGCTGTTAATGTGACGCGCAACGACAGCGAAACAATCTGGATTAGATCCTTATCCATATTAAGGATAAGATCTAAAGCCACTTGAAAAGACAGTCCGAGGTCATTCATAACGGATGCCCCCGCGATTCTATATGATGGTGCGTCAGCATTAACGCCTCGTCTTATTTGGAGAAATTATGGGCAGATAAGTGTGCCGACCCCCTTATCTGTCAGCGTTTCAAGCAAGGTAGCATGATGTACCTGACCATCACTAATCGTCGCACTTGCGACGCCATTAGAAACAGCATCCATTGCACACCGAACCTTTGGAAGCATACCGTCTGCAATAATTCCAGCTTGTATCAAACTATCTACCTCTGTACAGGTTAAGCTGGTCATCAATTGTCCCTCTTGATCAAGGACTCCTGGTGTATTAGTCAAGAGAATGAGCTTTTCAGCTTTTAACGTTACTGCTAATTTGCCGGCAACCGTATCTGCATTGATATTGTAGGTTGTGCCGTCCTCGCCAATTCCTATAGGCGCCACAACTGGAATAAAGCCCCCCTGATCCAATATTTCGACAACTGTTGGGTTAATTGTCTTAATCTCTCCTACATGACCGATATCAATAATTTCTTCAGAATCGGAACCACGCTGTTGTAAGAATAACTTTTGTGCGCGAATCAGCTCGCCATCTTTACCTGAAAGTCCTACAGCTCGACCACCCTGTGAATTTATCAGCGCAACAATCTCTTTATTAACTAGCCCACCTAGAACCATTTCGACTATATCTATCGTTTCACTGTCCGTCACTCTAAGTCCTTCCACAAATTCGGTCGTCTTACCGATTTTGGACAACAAATTGCCGATCTGCGGCCCACCCCCATGAACAACAACGGGATGTATACCAACCAACTTCATCAGCGCCACATCCCGAGCAAAACCAAGTTTTAACTGCTTATCAGACATGGCATTACCACCGTACTTGATAACGATAGTCTTTCCATGGAACCGGCGAATGTACGGCAATGCTTCGGCAAGCACGTGAGCGCTAATATCAATATCGAATTTCGTTTCAGGCATAATGAAGACAGTTTATCTTATGAGTAAATTGCAAAGCCTAAGTATACAGGGTGTCCAGAAACTCTAAGCAAGACACTTAAACATTAATGGTAAAGGCTGCCTATAGCCGTCCCTGTAGCCCTCTAATAGAAGGGTAAGCAGCCTATCCTGCTAATACTTCTACTTTCCTCGCCTGGCTTTCCTTTAATTTAGGCAAGGTTATTCGTAAAACTCCATTTTTATGCTGGGCCTCAATATTTTCACTATCAATATCTCGACCAACACGTAGAGAACGGTTAAATCTACCGATTTGACGCTCGCTTCTAAGGAGCCTGGCTCCTGGTTCTCCGTCAGAATTCTCTTTATATTCTGCCGTAATACCAAGAACACCATCACTAAGTATAACTTCTACATCTTTGGATTCTATGCCTGGTAAATCAACATTAATATGATAACTATCCTTTGTTTCAACAACGTCAGTAGCTGGCATAAACGCTCTGTGACGCCGGCTACAAACATCAGGAGTATTTATGTAGGTATTTATACTTCTACCGACGGTCCTTACATAGCCTGGACCAACAATACACGTCTCCAATTGATTCACATTGTTCATTTATTTCATCTCCTTTTTCAATAGGACAGTGCTGTGACTTTTCATTAACTTCTGCAATCCTTAATTACTACAATAGTGACTAATGTTGATATTTCAAGATTCGTAATAGTGAAATTTATTAGAGTTACAAACTGTACAAAAGGAGAGTCGCTATACTACACAAGCCCCACCATCATATGGCACAGTATTAACTTTGGCAGATGTGGAGGTCGAACTTGACTGAAAGATACGATGCAATCATTGTTGGAGCCGGAATCATCGGCTGCTCAATAGGATATCAACTAGCTAAATTCGGTTGGCGCACAATTAATATTGATAAAATGCCTACTTCTGGCCAGGGCTCAACCAGTAATTCTCTCGCTATAGTGAGAACTCACTACTCGACTCTTGAAGGTAGCGCCCTTGCCTGGGAGGGCTATCACTGCTGGAACAATTGGAGACATTATCTTGGATCCAATCGCTCCAACAATATAGCTCGTTTTATTAAAACTGGCGCCCTTGTCATTCAAACGGAAAATAATAATAAACTCTCCAAGCAGATTGCTCTATCAAAACAACTGAAGATCCCCTTTGAAGAATGGTCATCACTAGAAATTGGCAAACATTTCCCCCTTTGGGATCTTCGTAGCTATGGTCCACCAATATTGTCTGATAATGCTCGTTTCGGAATTCCAACTGCGGAAACTATTCATGGTGGTGTTTTTTTTCCTAAAGCAGGCTATTGCAACGATCCACGACTAGCTACTCAAAATATTCAACGAGCAACTGAGTTAGCTGGCGGTAAATTTCGCTTTAAATCCGAAGTTTCTAAAATAAGAAAGTCTAACAATCGCGTTCTGGGTATTACTCTATCCGATGGAACAATCATTGATGCACCTGTAATTGTTAACGCAGCAGGGCCATATTCTCAAATACTCAATCAACTGGCCGGTATTGAACAATCGAACAGTATTACAACAAGAGTAGTTCGCCATGAGGCTCTCTACTTAAAGCTACCGTCATCCTGCGAGCACCATGCTGATAGCATCATTACCTACGATGCTGATATAGGGAGCTATATCCGGCCAGATCAGGACGGGTCTGTGTTCGTGGGGAGTCAAGGGACTAGTTTTGACGACTACAACTCTGTTGATCCTGATAATTTTGAAGAAAATATTGGCAGCCTTGGAGACGAACCAATCTATCGTCTAGGGCAAAGAATCCCTGAGCTCGGTATACCAAATCGGATTCGAGGTATCGTCGGGCTTTGGGATATAACAGAGGACTGGATACCTATCTATGACTGTTCCGATCTCAATGGGTTTTACCTCGCTATTGGAACCAGTGGAAACCAGTTCAAAACAGCGCCAGTAGTGGGTGAACTTATGGCAAGCTTAATACTCGCTTGTGAAAGTGGTCACAACCATGATACTGAACCGCTGGAATTTGTACTTAGAAGAACCGGGAGCAGTATCCAGCTTGATTTCTTCTCTCGTAATCGAACCGTTAATAATAGCAGTAGCTTCTCAGTCTTGGGTTAGCAATAGAGATTTGGTTTTACAACCTTTAGATTGTCGCGAGGTTACACAGGCCAAAGACTAATTGGATTTAGGCAAACCAATAACATGATGGCCAATATTAAATGACTTGAGACAGCCGATGTTAAATGGAGAGGTGCCTCCCACCATTGATGCTCAATATAATTACCTCACTGTTTCTGAATAATCACTACCCAATCGAATTAGTCTGTCTAACTGAACACTGGTGGTATACCATTAGTTGGAACATTGTAATCTTGGAATTCGTAACAAATTGACAAGTAAAATATTTTTGAAGTTTGGCCTAATTATATTTGACTACGATGGTGTCCTTGTAGATTCTCAAGATACCATTATTCGCTCTAGCAATGAGTTTTGCAGCCGTCACGGTATCCAAAAGCAAGTTACTCATGAAATGCTGGCGCAACTAGACCCAGCGACATTCCCGAACATTGCGCGTAAGGCACACATTCCAAAAGCAATGATTCCAGAATATGCTAAATATCTTTCTCATAAATTAAGAACTACTCCAGATTCGACACCTATTTTCACCGGTGTCTCGAAAATGCTTAGCGGCCTGGAAAAATACTATACGATGGCTATTGTGTCTGCCAACCATATCACCGTCATCAAAGAACGTATGCAAATTGCAGGCCTTAGCAACCATTTTAATATAGTCCTCGGGAGTGAACATGGAAGCTCCAAAGCTGATCATATTAGACTTGCTTTGGAGAGAACGGGGTGTAGGAGAAAGCGTACTTGGATGATAGGAGATACGGTTAGCGACATTGATTCTGCGCTATCAGTCGGTATTCATGCGCTGGCGGCGACCTGGGGATGGCAATCAAAATCATTTCTCAAAAGCCGAAGACCAGAAAAACTTTTTGACCGACCAAGTGATATAGAGGATTACCTTATCACCCTAGCAAAGCAATATTCCTAGAATTGAGTTACTGCCTTCAAGTCCGAAAGTCAGTTAAATAACACCTTACATGCGATTTAAGCTCACTGTACAGGCAATCTGAGAAGAGATGGACAAATAGGTGTATGGAAAATTGAATTCTTGGCAACTATTGGTGTGGCTAAATCGCCTATTTTGCCAAAGCAATTCATACTCCGGGCATACCAAGGGAAATCACTACTGGTTATGGTTACCCGGATGCGGTGGCCTGAAAGGAAAACGTGATGTGTGGGCCATAATTCGATAGTGAAGCTATAGATCCTACCAGACTCAAGTGGACTCGGCTTTTCGAGGGAGTCTCTGTACGAGGCCCTTAAGCAGCCCTGGGTAACTTTCATTGATCGTCCATCTGGGTGCACGTCAGTAAGCTTAACGTGCCATTCTGTATCCTCACAGGTACTCGCCGCATATATTTCTAGATGCGGCCATCCTGAAAGCACAAGCTCCCGAACAATAACTTCACTTGAATAAATAAGTACATCCGGTCTCGATTCTACTAGTGTTTGATCAAGGGGAATATCTTCAAGAGGGTATCTCTTTATGTCCATCCCGGTTGGCACCGGATCGGTTGGATCATACAAATAATGTTGTTCAGGCTCGTCCGTTGGAGGTGATACATCGGAAAGGTGACCTGTTTTTCCATCAAAACGCAAGAACAATAGTTTCTCTGTAATGCCTAATGGCCATCGATTAACATGGAGCCAACTATTTCTTCCAGGCTCAAAAATCTTTACCGATGGATCATCAGTCGCTCCATTTTCTACTCCCTTTAACCAGTAGTCGAACCAACGCAGGTGAACATCATCCATATCTATCGCTGCTTCATTTCCAAAGTCGAGACCACCATAACTTGAATGAGGCCATCGACAATTAATATGACTCCAGGGCCCAACAATTAACTGCTGATTGTGTCGAGCCGGTGAGCTTTTGATCATATTTTCATAGTGATGAAATGCACCCATCAAATCTTCCATGTCATACCAGCCAGTAACGTGAAGACAAGGGGTATTGATGTCACCATAGCGTTCGTCAAATCGCAATGATTGCCAGTGTGAGTCAAGCGTATCGTGGTCCAACATATCCTGCCAAGTTTTACCGACTGGATTTATAAATTTTGCTATAGCTGAAACTGGTAATGTTTGCAGAATAGTTTCCCAGTCGTGCTCTTCAAGTCCATACATTTCTGTAATACGACGACGTACCAGATAGACCCACCATCCGAAATAAAGCTGAAAAACACCATTACTATATGGAATCTCCTGCTGCCATCGCCCTGCTGCAGAAGTGGAGATCATGCAAGTCAAATGTGGTGGCATTTCGGCGGCTGCTGCCCACTGTGTCCAGCCAGCATAACTAAGTCCAGTTGTGCCAACTTTTCCAGTACACCAGTCCTGGCATGCCACCCATTCAATTACGTCATATGTATCAGGGCCATCGTTAACAAATGCTCGCCAGCAGCCTTCCGATTTCCCGCGTCCACGGACATCATGAACAATAAAAACATAACCGCGTTGCTGAAAAAACCGTGCCTCATTCTTGAAGAAAATTGATTGGCTCTTATCGTAGGGTGTAGATTGGACTATTGCCGGAGCTGGACGAGACTGTTGGACGGGCAGGTATACATCTGCTGCTAGCTCAATCCCATCGCGCATAGGAATGCCTGTTTCAAAGATAGGCAATGGATCTTCATGTTGTTTTCTTATGGGATCATCGAGAAAACGTTGTCGGGGCGTCTTGGTTGAGGGATTCATTAGTTCGGGAGAGGTTTGATTAGTAGTAGAGAGTGATTTAAATGTTGGTTTGTCGCCCCCCACATCCTATACTTTCCGTATATCATAACATGTGGAATTGATAATTTATGGCAAAGAAATACAAGTTCAGAGGGAAGCCGAGGTCCGAATTAATTGGATATGCGGCACCGATGGTGGCTCACCCTGGCGATACCGTTAGCTTCATGGTAAGTACTGAGGCCGACAAATATGATGCAGCAATTGTTCGACTTATCCATGGAGATAATAACCCAAAAGGACCAGGATTTAAGTCAGAGAAAGTTAATGACTTTCAATGGCAACTTACAGGACGCCATCAAGAAACATTCCCCGGTTCGTTCATTTTTATTAAGGATGGTGTTAATGGAATTGTATCAGATGGATTTACAGTTCAAGCATGGATTCGAGCAACTAACCCGAAACAAGGAAACTATCAAGGTATAGTCGCCCAGAACTCAGATACCGTGGGTTTTGGCCTTTATGTGGATCCTGATGGCGGTATCGCACTACGTCTGACTCATGACAACACATTCTCGGAAGTAAGCACTAATCATCCTATTCAGGAAAAACAGTGGTACTTCATTGCCTGCACATACAACGCCATCTCAGGAGAAGCAATGGTCATCCAGCGCCAAACAGGTCGATGGCCAAATGCTGATGCCGACTGTGAAATATTTGGAAGCGTACCGCTAGGAAGCTTTGAATCGATCAATGCACCAATAACAATTGCCGCAGGTGGCCTACAAACTTCCCCAGCAATAGCTCCAAAACATTGCTTTAACGGGAAAATAGATAGTCCACGGCTGTTCTCTCGACCACTAACACGGAAAGAAATTGAGCACTTGCACTCGGATGGATCACCCAGAACAATTCCGGGACTTATCGGAGCTTGGGATTTTTCGAAAAGTTCGGCAAGTAGCACCGAAATCTTTGACAGCTCTGGAAATGGACTAACTGGAACCGTTATAAATTTTCCAATGCGCGGCTTGGTAGGACATAACTGGACTGGCCGTGTTTTCTCGAGAAAGGATGCCCCTGATCAATATGGTAGCATCCACTTTCATGACGACGATCTCGAGGACACGGGTTGGGATGCTGATTTTGAATGGAACATTCCCTCTGGGCTAAAGAGCGGCATTTACGCTGCCCACTTGTTATCGGATAACGAGGAAGACTTCGTTCCATTTATCATTTCGAATAAAAAGGCACAAGCAAATATTGCGTTCTTGGTTCCAACAATGACCTACCTAGCATACGCAAACGAGCGAGCGATCATGTTTCCTGGTGTTGACTTCACTGTAATAACAAACGTGCCAATTATCGTTGACCCATATGATCGCCTTCTTCGGGAGCATACGTCGCTTGGAGGATCTATCTATGATGTACATTCTGATGGAAGTGGTATTTGCTATTCGACTGCACGCCGACCAATCGTTAATATGCGTCCCAATCACCGACACTGGGTCCATGGGTGTCCTAGGAAGCTCCCATTTGACCTCTATCTTGTTGATTGGCTCGAGGAAAAAGATTTCGAATACGATGTAATTACGGATCATGATCTTCATCACCAAGGAGAGGATCTTTTACGCCAGTACGACGTCATCCTAACCGGAAGTCATCCTGAGTATTGGACTAGTTCAATGCTAGACGGCATCGATGGCTATATGAATCATGGTGGTCGCTTGATGTATTTAGGGGGGAATGGTTTTTATTGGGTCACAGCGATTGACCCAAAACGCGACTACATCATGGAAGTTCGCCGCGGCTATGCAGGATCTCGCGCTTGGGCATCTCACGTTGGAGAGTTGGAATTGGCGTCCAGCGGAGAAGTTGGTGGAATATGGCGCCACCTCGGCCGACCACCAAACGCGCTGGTTGGCGTTGGTTTTTCGGCACAAGGCTGGGATCTAGAAGCGCCCGGTTATAAACGTCTACCTGAAAGCTTTGATCCAAAAGTCGACTTCATTTTTTCGGGTGTAGGTGACGATGAGATGATTGGGAATTTTGGACTCGTTATGTCTGGCGCGGCCGGAGATGAACTTGATCGGGTAGACTTTGAACTTGGGACACCCGCTCAAACAATGAGACTTGCTACATCTCAAGGCCTGCACAGCTCCTATTATCTCATGACTCATGAAGATCAACTTATAAGCTTGCCACATAATGACGGAACCAATAATGAGAATGTTCGATCGGATATGGTCTATTTTGAAACCCAAGAAGGTGGGGCAGTTTTCTCAGTGGGCTCGATCAATTGGTTGGGAAGTTTGTCTCACAACAATTATCAGAATAATGTCTCAACCATCACGGAAAATGTTCTTCGGAAATTTACAATGTAATCCAACTTCAATGCACAACTAGACCCAAGCAAATCGATGGTTGATTTCTTTGATTATCAAAATTCTAATAATAATCCCTTCTGCTGAGAGAACTGATGATGCGAAAAGATTTATTTAAGGAGCTCGCGACATAATCTGGCACACGCCGCGTTACCCATGATGATTGGAACAAGTTAGGGATAGGGAAGTTTCCAAGTGGTCAAAGGGGATAAACTGTAAATCTGTTGGCTCAACCTTCTGAGATTCGAATGCTTTCCTCTCCACCATTTCTAAACTGATAAAGTCAACTCATTCATTGCCCCACTACAGTGGGATATTCAACTCTCAGAACAGCTTATACGACGTCTTGCTTTGCATTTAAATTAGAGCGAAAAACCATCATCTATAACAATATTCTGACCATTAATATAGCGGGATTGATCAGATAGAAGAAACAATACAGCGCCAACGATGTCTTCGGCATCCAGCATGCCTTTATTGAGACAGAATTCATTATAGTTTTCGACAAAAGACATTGGTTGATCATCAATAATGCCGCCGGGACTGATACAATTTACCCTTATATTGCGCCCCTTTAAATAGCGGGCAAGATAGCGTGTCATTTGTATGATTGCAGATTTACAGATTGCATATTCAATTTCTTTTGTCATATCAGTCCCAGCATATATTTGGAAACGTGGCGCTAGAAATCCGTAGATAGATGACATATTGATTATATTACCACCATCTTTCAGCGAAAAATACTCAGCCGATTTCTGACATACAAGAAAGCTGCCGCCGATATGTAGAGTAACATTGTCACAAAAATCCTTAAAAGCTACAGTCTCAAAATCTTTTCCATATTCACTGTTACGGGGAAATTCACAATTCACAACTGCTGTCAGCTCTCCCGGATAAGATTCTGTTGCTGTGAGTACTTGCTCTACTGATTTCGGATCACAAGTATCAACTTCTACAAACGGAAACTCGGCAGTATTTGCTTGACACAGTTCCTGAAATTTAGGATTAGCTGCATCTCTACCTGCTACGATTACATACGCATTATTGTGATAGCAAGCGGTAACAATCTTATTGCCGATTAATCCGGTACCTCCAAATACAACTATCTTTTGTCCGGCCAACATTATTAGTTGATCTTTGTATTAGCTATGGTTCTTGATACGTTCAAACAGTTTTGGAATATCACATCGATCAACGCACTTAAATCCTTTGGGAAAATCACCTGATACATGCCAGCTTCTAAAATCTTTGTATTTTTGTCCATTCCATACGTCTTCCAACGACTCATTGTTCACATTACCGAGCGCCATTTCACAATCGTAATCTTGAGTGCATGGTACCACCGAACCATCGGCCATCACCGTTGTTGATGTCCAAGGATATTCACAATATTGATCAAGATAATGGGAATTATTGCTCATTGAACTATCTTCTTCGTACAGCCACCGATTATCCTGGCTTTTTACATATGCAAAAACATCATGCCCCTTCCATAACTCCAGAAATTGCTCATGCATCTCCCTAGCTTGTGAATCTACGGCAAACTCAATCATGCAAGGAACTATCATCGTTTTATAATTTTTTTTTGCCTTTAGTTCTAGTATATCTAGTATTGATCTATAGGCCTTTTCGAAATTGCTGTGTTTGCCCCTTACTGCTCGCATTCCCGCATCGTCGAGCGCGTCAATCGAGAATTTCAGCACGCCTAAACCAGCATTCATGACGTCATCCCCTCGTCTCGTATTGATATTTGAAGGTACACAAGAAAAATAAGTGGGTATATTCCGATTAGTACAAGCTTGGATACGATCCACTATGTTTTTATCCACCATTGGTTCGCCAAATCCATGAAGAATGACACATCTTGATACAACATAAAAATAAAAAGAGTTTTCGCTAGGAATCTCAAAAGTAATCCCATAGTTTTCTTCAATGAAATTCCAGAAACCTTCTAAGTCTATAGGATCGTGGGGCTGGATTTGGTCAAGTACCTTCTCGAACACTTCAGGATCAATCCATTGGTTTTCTCTCGTCATGAGTGTGGTGCGTGGGCACATAACACAGGTCATATTGCAATAATTTGTGGTCTCTATGTTGAATAGGGTCGGAGACTGCGATCTTAGTTGATCGAGCTGACGCTCTATACCAGCGATTTCTTTCGGCTGCACGTTGCCATCGATGATACGGCGTTTTAGGTCTTCTGTCCGACGGAAGAATTCTATGTCATACATTGTGCATTTCCTATATATGTCCTAATTTAATCAAAAACAAAGTCTAGCTACTAAACTGATATCCCACAAATCCTTTTATGGTCACAGTCCCACCTGATGAAAAACTTAGACGGGGTGTAAGTCATTGAAAATTTGGTGGCTATGGGTGGACTTGAACCACCGACCCCGGCATTATGAGTGCCGTGCCGTAATGTTACAACCCAATTAAATCAACACATTAAGCACACCGATCCCGCGCAAGTATGACTGAAAAGGACTCAAAAGGACATGAATTGACTCCTGTCGGTCATACTGTGGTCATACTGCTAAGCAGTAAATCTCCAACGTAAAAATTAAATAAGTTGGCAGCTCTGACTGGGGGGTCAGGGTCAAGACAGTTGGGTGAACTCCTTTGGCGTTTAATCCGCGCCATATCCTTGTGTCAAAGGGATATTAACTGTCGTGCCAACTTTTCCAATTATTACAGCCTACCCGGTTTTGGACGATAATATGGGTATGGTTGCCCCCATATCATCCAGTGAATTCTTCCGGGATCAGAAACAAGTCAGGGCTGCGTTAGGTCTAGTAGGCTATTTATCCCACATTGTTAGATATTGGCCTAGAGATGGTGGTGGTAG
>MDTE01088560.1_pt1 | contig 34424 bp, 31 predicted proteins | sample 811231 | NCBI WGS metagenome assembly MDTE01 (sample SAMN05326651, study PRJNA326480) | marine metagenome | isolation source: seawater | place: Indian Ocean: Red Sea | collected 2010
CCCATTGCGAACAATTCCTTACTGCTGCCTCCCGTAGAAGTCTGGGCCGTGTCTCAGTCCCAGTGTGGCCGTCCGCCCTCTCAGGCCGGCTACCGATCGAAGCCTTGGTAGGCCGCTACCCCACCAACAAGCTAATCGGACGCGGGTCCCTCTTCAAGCGCCAGGTCCGAAGATCCCCGACTTTGATCACCACCCATCCAAGGGCGGGATGTTATGCGGTATTAGCCCCCCTTTCGGAAGGTTATCCCCCACTCGAAGGCAGGTCACCCACGCGTTACTCACCCGTTTGCCACTCTACTCGCAACCCTAAGGTTACTTTCGCGTACGACTTGCATGTATAAGGCACGCCGCCAGCGTTGATTCTGAGCCAGGATCAAACTCTCAAGTTAAAAGCGTGGCCTTCAGCCGCTCTCACGAACGGCCGTCGGACAAACTCAGAACGAGAAAGCCGTTAAATGGCTCTTCGTTGTTCAGTCTGACTGTCAGGCTGATTCTCGACGAATAGTGCTTCGTCGTCCTATCTAGTTTTCAAAGAACCGACGCCGGCCCGACCGCATCCTGAGAATAAGCCGGTCCGAGGCGCCCCCTGTGGCGAAATCATCCCTCAGGGGAACCTTCTGAGGTTATCACGTGACGGCAGACTGTCAAGCAGAAAATAGCGCTCAGTCGCCGGGGACCACCCGAGCCACCCTGCGCTTGCCGACTTGCAGCACGAACGCCGGATCGCCGGCGGCTACCCGATGCACCCGGTCCGTGATCCGCTCGCCGTCTACGCGGACGCTTCCGGCCTGGATCAGCCGGGTCGCCGCGCTGTTGGAATCGGCAAACCCGACCTCGACCATGACGGCCGACAACCGCAGGCCATCTCCAGGCACGGCCACCGGGCGGTCCTCGAGGTCGGAGGGCAGCGCCCCGCCGGAAAACCGTCGCTCGAACTCCTGCTCGGCTTCGGTGGCTGCCTCGCCCGAGTGAAAATCGGTGACAATCCGCCGCCCGAGGTCTATCTTGGCCCGTTTCGGATGCAGCTCGTCGCGCGCCACCCGTTCCTTTAACTCGTCGATCTCGGCAAGCGACAGGTCGGTAAGCAGCTCGTAGTACTGCCACATCAACGCGTCGGAAATGGACATCACCTTGCCAAACATCTCGTTTGGAGGTTCGGTGATCCCCACATAATTGCCCGCCGACTTCGACATCTTCTCGCCAAGCAACTCGCCCGACTCGGGATCGAGGCGGCCTTCGAGGCCAACGAGAAGCGGAGTCGTCATCACGATCTGAGCCGGTAGGCCAAAGGCCGGCATGATGTCGCGACCGACGTTCAGATTGAACAGCTGGTCGGTCCCGCCGAGTTCGACGTCTACCTTCAATCGCACCGAATCGTAGGCTTGCACCAGCGGATACAAGAACTCGTGGATGGCGATCGGCTGCCCCTTGTCATATCGATCGCGAAAATGGCGCCGCTCGAGCATCTGGGCCACGTTGTAGCGTGCCGCCAGCCGCACCCAGCCCTCTCCGGTGAGCGCTCCCATCCATCGGCTATTGAACTCGATCACCGTCCGCGCCGGGTCCAGCAGCTTGAAGACCTGCGCCTTGTATGTCTCGGCGTTCTCGGCGATCTCCTCCCGCGTGAGCGGCGGACGGGTCTTCGACCGACCGGTCGGGTCGCCGATCAGGCCGGTGAAATCGCCGATCAGAAAGATGACCGTATGGCCCAGATCCTGGAAGTGCTTCATCTTCCGGATCAGCACCGTGTGCCCGAGGTGGAGGTCCGGAGCGGTGTGATCGAAGCCGACTTTGACGACCAGTGGTTTCCGCGTCTCTACCGCGCGCTCGAGCTTGGCCCGAAGCTCGGATTCGCGGACGACGTCGACACAGCCCTTGGCCAGATAGGCCAGCTGGTCAGCGATGGTCTCTGGGCGAGCTGACATCACACGAGTATACCGATCAGACGACGGGAGGCAGGAGACAGAACTCAGGGGGCGGTTGGCTGGCGCAGGAACCGGCGACCTTCGATTCGCCAGCCGCCAGCCAGGACGATACCAATGGCCTCGGGGTAGATCCGATGCTCCTCGACGAGGACGCGGGCGGCCAAGGTGTCCGGCGTGTCGTCATCTTCGACGGGGACGGTCGCCTGCATCACAATCGGGCCGGCGTCGAGCTCCGGCGTCACGATGTGCACCGTCGCTCCAGCCACCTTCGTCCCGTACTCCCAGGCCTGGGTTTGACCGTGAAGACCGGGGAACGCCGGGAGAAGCGACGGATGTATGTTGAGGATCCGATTCGGAAACGCGTCGATCAGCACGGGGCTCAGGAGCCGCATGAAACCCGCCAGACAGACCAGATCGATCTCCCGTTGTCGAAGCGTCTCGACCAGGGCGGCGTCGTAGGCCTCTCGCGAAGCGAAAGCGGTGTGCTCGATCACCGCGGTCTCGATGCCCGCCGCCGTAGCGCGTTCGAGACCGCCCGCGTTCGGCTTGTTGCAGACGACGACGGCGATCGACGCGTCGAGGCGGCCGTCAGCCACCGCATCGATGATGGCCTGGAGATTGCTCCCCCGCCCCGATATCAGCACACCCAGTCTGCGTCCCATGATCATTCGGACGTGATCAGTCGTCGCCAGCCCAGTTCCGATCGACCGGTCCGTACTCCACGACGCCGGCGCCGGTTCGGATCTCGCCGATCGCGGTGGCCCCACGCTCGCCGGCGGCGATCAGTCCAGCCAGGACCGATGCCACATCGGCACGCCGGCAGACGAGCGCCAAGCCGATCCCCATGTTGAACGTGCGGAACATGTCGTCGACGTCGACGCCTCCACGCTCCTGCAAGAAACCGAAGATCGGAGGGACGGTCCAGGTTGACGGATCGATGTAGACGGCACAGCCCTCGGGCAGCACACGCGGCAGATTGTCAGTCAGCCCCCCGCCCGTGATGTGCGCCATCGCCTTGATGGTCCCGTCACCCAGGATCGAACGGACGGTCGGGAGGTAGGAGCAGTGCGGCCTGAGCAGTTCGTCACCAAGCCGGCAGCCCAGCTCCTCAACGGGGCTGTCCACCGACAGTCCGAGGTGATCGAAGCAGATTCGACGAGCCAGCGAGTAGCCGTTGGTGTGCAGACCGGTCGAGGGCAGCCCGATGACGACATCGCCCGGTTCTATCCGCTTCCCGTCGATCAGGTGGGACCGGTCGACCAACCCCACCACGAACCCAGCAAGGTCATATTCCCCGTCGGCATAGAAGCCAGGCATCTCGGCGGTCTCGCCCCCGAGCAGCGCACACCGGTTCTCGCGGCACGCGGTCGCGAGCCCGGACACCACATCCGCCGCGACCTCCGGCGCGAGACGCCCCGTCGCGAGGTAGTCCAGAAAGAACAACGGCGTGGCGCCCTGGACGAGGATGTCGTTGACACAGTGGTTGACCAGATCGACGCCCACGGTGTCATGCCGACCGGCCGCGAAGGCCACCTTCAGCTTGGTGCCGACGCCGTCAGCGCTCGACACCAGCACCGGCTGTTCGAGCGACCCGAGGTCTGGCTGGAACAGCCCGCCGAAGCTGCCGATATCCGACAGCACGCCGGGGGTGAAGGTCTCCTGAGCCAGGGCGCGAATCCGGCGGACCGCCTCGTGGCCGGCGTCGATATCGACGCCGGAGGACTTGTAGCTGACTCCCGCCCCCTTGGGCGCTGGACTATCGTCGGCGCTGGTCATCAGAATTCGAGCACTCGGATCAGTTCGTCGCTTACGCGTCGCGCGGCGGAGCCGTCCGGCGCCCCCCAGAACGTGCTGCGAGCGGTCATAAAGAACCGCTCCTCTTCGAGGTCTTCGTCGAGCATATCGAAGCCATCTCGAACAACGAGCGCCGCATCGGCCAGGTCGGCCCGGGTTTCGAGATGCGCCAACATCTCCTCCGGGGCGCGCATCGCCAGCATGCCCACCACCAGGGCGATCGCTTCACGTTCAGCCGACGGCGCCTCGACAGCGACGTCGATGAGCGTCGAGAGCGCGGCGTCATCGCCGGACGCGGCCAGCGCGCCGAGACCGGCCGCCGCCGCCCGGACCAGATCGCGCTGGTCGCCGGACACGGCGGCGAAGGCGAGCGTCTCGGAGACGAACGCGAAGTGACCGGCGCGGTCTTCATCGAAGGCAGCCGCCGCCGCCGAGACCATCGGCTCCAGCTCGGGGTCCGCTCCCTGCAAGGCGGCGACGGCGCTCAGGGCCCGCGCATCTCCGATCCGGGTCAACGCCAGCAACGCGTCGTCCTGCAGCGGCCCCGGGGCCGAGGCCACGGCCATGAGCGGCTCGAGCGCATAGCTCGCCCGCCGGTCACCAAGCGCCTCGATCACGGCGCCCCGAAAGAAGTCGACCCCACGATCGATGTCGGCAAGAAGACGTTGCCGCACACTCGGGTCATCGTCGTGGCTCGCGAGCGCGCGAATCAGCGCCGGGCGGACGAACTCAGACGTCTCGCCATCCAGCGCCTCGAGCAGTCGGGGCACCATCGCCGGATCCGGTTCATGCGCGAAGTAGCCATACGCCACCGCCCGCAACCGGTCGTTCCCGTCCTCCATAACCCCGAGAACGGCATCCCGCGCCTCGATGCCCCCGAATCCGACAAGCAGCACGAGAGCGCGGTAACGAACGTACCCGTCCTCGTGAGTCGCGACCGCCCGAGCCAGCACCGGCCTGGCCTCTTCGGTCGACAACCGTCGGATGAAACCGCTCGCGGCCGTCCGCACGTCGTAGTCGAAATCGCCGAGCTGGGAAATGGCGGCGTCGACCGTCAGCGCCGGCTGCGCCCTCGCGCTGGTCACCAGGACCAGCGCCGCCACCGCGACGACTCCCCACCGTGTCATCGCTTCCCTGGCAACTTGAGGGCCATCTGCATGTAGGCCTCGGCATCCTCGGGGGCCTCAACCGGGTACTCACCGGTGTAGCAGGAGGTGCAATAGTCGCCGCTGCGGTCGCCAACCGCGCCTCGAAGGCCATCGAGGCTCAGATAGGCCAACGTGTCCGACTTGATGAAATCTCGGATCTCTTCCACCGTGTGCGTGGCGCCGATGAGCTCGCTCCGACGGGGCGTGTCGATGCCGTAGTAGCAGGGAGACGCGGTCGGAGGGCAGCTGATTCGCATATGGATCTCGGCCGCGCCAGCGGCGCGGATCATCCCGACGATCTTGCGGCTGGTGGTCCCCCTGACAATGGAGTCGTCAACCAGCACCACCCGCTTCCCTTCGATGAGGCTTCGTACCGGGTTCAGCTTCACCCGAACCTTGAATCCGCGAATCTCCTGCTGCGGAGCGATGAACGAGCGTCCGACGTAGTGGTTTCGGATGAGCCCCATCCGCATCGGCAAACCCGATTCGTCCGCGTACCCTACCGCCGCGCACATCCCGGAATCGGGAACCGGCACGACGACGTCGGCGTCGATCGGCGCCTCGCGCGCCAGTCGCCGACCGAAATTGGTCCGAACCTCGTTCACGCTCTGACCAAAGACCAGGCTATCGGGCCGAGCAAAGTAGACGTGTTCGAACACGCAGTGGGAAGGCTGGGCATCTGCGAACGGACGATATGAGCGCGTTCCCGACTTGCCGACAACCAGCACTTCGCCCGGTTCGACATCACGCACGTAGCGAGCCCCGATGAGATCCAGCGCGCAGGTCTCCGAGCAGACCACCGTGGCGTCGCCCAGATTGCCAACCACCAGCGGACGGAAGCCATGCGGATCTCGCACCGCGATCAGGTGGTCCTCCGTCAGCATCGCGAGAGAAAAGGCCCCGCGCACCTGGGCCACCGACTCGACGATCGCGTCCTCCGGAGTCGGCGCCTGGGACCGCGCGTAGAGGTGCAAGACCACTTCCGTGTCGCTGCTGGTCTGAAAGATGTGCCCTTTGCCGACCAGGTAGGTGCGCAACTCCGCGGCGTTGATGAGATTTCCGTTGTGGCAGAGCGCGATCTCGCCATGCACACAGTCGATCAGGATCGGCTGTGCATTGGCGATCCGACTATCGCCAGCGGTGGAATACCGGACGTGACCGATCGAGGCGTTGCCTTCGAGCGACGCCAGGGTCTTCTCATCGAAGGCCTCAGAAACTTGCCCCATGGCCCGGGTCAAGTGCAGCCCGTCGGCATTGGCGGTCGCAATCCCGGCGCTCTCCTGGCCGCGATGCTGGAGGGCATACAGCCCAAGCCTGGTCAGCGCCGGAGCCTCGGAATGCCCGTAAATCCCGAAGACGCCGCACTCATCGCGGAACTTGTCGCTGTCGTGCATCAGCTTGCCGCTCGCTCGAAATGACGGGTCAAACCAAGTGACCACGCCTGTTCTGCGTCGTCGAGTCCGACATCGGCCACGATCTCGTCGGCCACACCGATCGTGACACGAGCCCCTCCGGTCCGTCCGATAACCGCCGCCGGCACGCCCGCCGCACGAGCCTTGGACAGCAGCTGGTCGCGGGTGCCGGGCAAGGCGGAGACCACCACTCGGGTTGGCGCCTCGCCAAACAGCGCGCGGGTGGCCATCAGGCCATCTTGGGAGCCGACGGGAGGCAGATCCACGACGGCACCGACACCACTATCGATACAACACTCGGCAAGGGTGATGGCCACCCCGCCTTCGGCACAGTCGTGGGCCGACCCGATCAGTCCTTCAGCCACGAGCTCGACCAGCAGCGTCTGTAGCGCCCGCTCCCGGTCGAGGTCTACCGGCGCGGGTCGACCGCGCACCAGACGGTGCATCCGCTTCAGATACTCACTACCGCCCAGCCCTCCGGTCGCTTCGCCCAGCAGCACGATATCCAGGTCCGCCGCGGGAAATACGCGGTTCAGGACCCGACTCGCATCGTCGATCACTCCCACCACGCCCAGCACCGGCGTCGGATGTATCGCCTGTCCTTCAGTCTCGTTATACAGACTGACGTTGCCACCCGTGATTGGGATCCCCAAGGCGCCGCAGGCGTCGGCGATACCGTCGACAGCCTGGGCGAACTGCCACATGATCTCGGGCCGTTCGGGATTGCCGAAGTTCAAACAGTTGGTCGCGCCGATCGGTTGCGCACCCGCGCAGGCGACATTGCGCGCCGCCTCGGCCACCGCCAGTCGCCCGCCCTCCAGTGGGTCGAGATAGCAGTACCGACCGTTTCCGTCCACCGAGAACGCCAGGGCGCGGTCCGTCCCCTTGACCCGCACCACCGCCGCCCCGAGCCCAGGCAAGGCAATGGTGTTGGTTCGCACCATGTGGTCGTACTGACGATAGATCCAGCGGCGGCTCGCGATCGACGGCGCGCAGAGCAAATCGAGCCAGACCCGGCCGAGATCAGGCGACGGGTCGAGCGCGCTCTCATCGAGCCGCTGCACGTCATCGAGATACTCGGGGCGGCTGGTCTGGCGGTTGTAGAGCGGGGCCTGATCGGCGAGGGGACGATTCGGAATCTCGGCGACCACCTCGCCGGCGTGCTTCACGCGGAGCAAACCGTCACCGGTCACCTCACCGATACGCGCCGCATGCAGATCCCACTTCTCGAAGATCGCTTCGACCTCCGCCTCTCGCCCCTTCTGCGCCACGAGCAGCATCCGCTCCTGCGATTCGCTCAGCATGATCTCGTAGGCGTTCATGCCGGTCTCGCGCTGCGGCACCAGCGACACATCGATCTCGATGCCCGCATCGCCACGCGCGCCCATTTCGCAGGTCGAACAGGTCAGCCCGGCCGCGCCCATGTCCTGGATGCCGACCAGGGCGTCCGACTTCATCACCTCCAGACAGGCTTCCAGAAGCAACTTCTCCATGAACGGGTCGCCTACCTGCACCGCTGGCCGATTCTCGGCCGAGTTCTCGTCAAACTCGGCCGACGCCATCGTGGCGCCGTGGATTCCGTCTCGCCCCGTCTTCGCGCCGACGTAGTAGACCGGATTGCCTGCCCCCGAGGCCAACCCCTTGGCCAGCTGATCCGCCTTGGCCACGCCAAGGCAGAACACGTTCACCAGGGGATTCCCGGCGTAGCTCGGGTCGAAGTCCACCTCGCCGCCAACGGTGGGAATCCCGATGCTATTGCCATAACCGGCGATGCCGGCGACGACGCCGTCCACAAGCCGGCGTGTCGCCGGGTCGTCGAGGGCGCCGAATCGCAGAGAGTTCAGCAAGGCGATCGGCCGCGCGCCCATCGTGAAGATGTCGCGGATGATGCCGCCCACCCCGGTCGCCGCCCCCTGGTAGGGCTCGATGAACGAGGGGTGGTTGTGTGACTCAATCTTGAATACGGCCGCCAGGCCGTCACCGATGTCCACCGCCCCGGCGTTCTCGCCTGGCCCCTGGACCACGCGCGGTCCCTCGGTGGGAAGACGTTTCAGATGGACGCGCGAGCTCTTGTAGCTGCAGTGCTCCGACCACATCACGGAAAAGATGCCGAGCTCGGTCAGCGTCGGCTCCCGGCCGAGAATGTCTAGTACCTTCTGGTATTCGTCGGCCGTCAGCCCGTGGGCCTCGATTGTTGCGGGATCCATGTGTGTATCACTCACGCCGCTACCGCCGCCACGACCGACTCCAAGACCACCCGACCGTCCTCACTGCCAAGCGCCGACTCGCACGCGCGCTCGGGGTGCGGCATCAACCCGACGACATTCCGCTCCGGGTTGCAAATGCCGGCGACCGCCGCGAGCGACCCGTTCGGGTTGGCCGCGTCCTGCATGGCGCCATCCTGGCTGCAATAGCGAAAGATGACCTGCCGATTGGCTTCGAGCGACGCCAGGGTCTCGGCGGTCGTGTGGTAACTGCCCTCGCCATGCGCAATGGGCAGGCTCAACACCTGGCCGACCTGCGCGCCGCCGGTGAACGGCGTGTCGGTCTGCTCGACCCTGACGTGTACGTGCTGGCAGAGGAACTTCAAGCGCCGGTTTCGGAGCAAGGCCCCCTCGAGCAGGCCCGCTTCGAGAAGCACCTGGAACCCGTTGCAGATCCCGATGACCGGGCCGCCCTCGGCGGCGAACTGGCGGACGGTCTCCATGACCGGTGAAAACCGCGCGATGGCGCCGGTGCGAAGGTAGTCGCCGTACGAGAAGCCACCCGGCAGCACCACCGCGTCAGCACCGGCGAGCCCCGTGTCCTTGTGCCAGACGAACGCCGCTTGTTGACCCAGCACGTGCTTGGCCGCGTGATACGCGTCGTGGTCGCAGTTCGAGCCTGGAAACTCGATGATGGCGAACTTCACTCGTCCACCTCGACCCGATAGCTCTCGATGACCGGGTTCGCCAACAGCTTGTCGGCCACCTCAGACACCAGCGCTCGGGCTTCGTCCGCCGACCCGGTGTCGACGTCGACCTCGAAGTACTTGCCCTGTCGTACGTCGGACACGCTGCCATAGCCCATCGATTGCAACGCCTCGACGATGGTCCGTCCCTGCGGATCGAACACCGACGCCTTCAGGCTGACAAACACCCTCGTCTTCACGCCTCCGCCTCCTCCCGCGCGCCGAGCACCCGGTCCACGATGGGACCGACGTGCCGGAGCTGATGCTGCAGATCAAAGGCCTCGTCCAACTCGGCGGTGGTGAGCACTCCCATCACCTCGGCGTCCTCGGCCAACAGCGTCTTGAAGTCGAGCCCCTCATCGTGCGAGCGCATCGCGGCCCGCTGCACCCAGGAATAGGCCTGCTCGCGAGACACCCCCCGTCGCGCGAGTTCAAGCAGCACCGTGCCAGAAAACACCACGCCGCGCGACCGCTCGAGGTTCTCGATCATGCGATCCGGGTGCACCACCAGCGCCCGCATGACCTTGGCGAACCGCCGCAACATGTGGTCGAGGGTGATGCAGCTGTCTGGCACGATCACGCGCTCCACCGACGAATGCGAGATGTCGCGTTCGTGCCACAACGCGATGTTCTCGACCGCCGCGTGCGCATTCGATCGCAGCAGACGCGCCAACCCGGTCAACTGCTCGCAGGCGATGGGGTTCCGCTTGTGCGGCATCGCCGACGAGCCCTTCTGCCCCTTCGCGAACCCTTCCTGCACCTCGCCCAGCTCGGTCTTCTGCAGGCCGCGAATCTCGACCGCGAACTTCTCGAGGGAGGCGCCGGTCAGGGCTATGGCCCCCAACAACTCGGCATGCCGATCCCGCTGGATGACCTGGGACGCCACCGGGGCGGGGGTCAAACCCAGCTCGGCGCACACGCGCCCTTCGATCTCCGGCTCCAGGTGCGCGTAGGTGCCAACCGCGCCCGAGATCTTCCCGACGCTGATGATGTCCCGCGCGCGCGCGAGACGCTCGCGATCGCGGGTCAACTCGGCGTACCACAAGGCCAGCTTCAACCCGAAGGTCATCGGCTCGGCATGCACGCCATGGGTGCGGCCGATCATCGGCGTATCGCGATGCTCGACGGCACGTTCGCGAACCGCTTCAAGGGCCGCATCGAGGTCATCCAGCAGCAGGCCGGTCGCCTCTCGCATCTGCACGGCCAACGCGGTGTCCAGGACGTCGGAGGACGTCAGCCCAAAATGCAGCCACCGCGCCGACGGCCCGACACGCTCGGCCACCGCCGTCGTGAAGGCGATGACGTCGTGCTGGGTGGTCTGCTCGATCTCGTCGATGCGGGCGGCATCGACGCCCTCACACGCAGCGAGATCTCGCGCCGCGTCTTCAGGGATCATCCCCGTGGCCGCCATCGCCCTGGCCGCCGCCACCTCGACCTCGAGCCAGGTGTCGTACTTTCGCTGGTCGTCCCAGATCCGCCCCATCTCGGGGTGGGTATAGCGCGGAATCATCCTAATCGTCCTCTCGGCGTCCGACGCCACTCCGGCGCTGCTCATCGCGTCGGCCCCCGGCGCGGTTCGGCCCGTGTCGCCGCTCTTCACCGGTGCGCCGGTCGGAGTCCGGCAACGCGGCACTCGTGGAGCGACGCTCGCCGCTCCGGCGTTCAACCTCCCGCCGCTCGACCTGTCGACGTTCGTCGGCCTCCCGGCGGCTGCCACGACGACGCTCGGTCCCGGACGGCGGTCGTTCGCCCATCGTGACGATCCTCAAAAAGGCAGCGACGCCTGTCGGCCAAGTGCCGGCGCCACGTGCGCCGGCGCCGGCCAGGCCGCCAGGTCCACGGTCTCGGCCACGCGGTCCTGTCGAGAGACCACGATGCGCACGTCCTCTCGCCCCCGGGCTTCGAGCGCTTCCCGACAGGTCATCTCAGCCAGCTCCGGCACATTGTTGACCCGACTCAGGTGCGCCAGGACCACGCAGCGCACCGACCGGCCCAGATGGTCTCGAAGATACCCTGCCAGTGACTCGTTCGACAGATGCCCGCGAGTGCCGGCGATGCGCGCCTTCGTGGAGCGCGCATAGGGCCCAACCTGCAGCAGGTCCGTCGCATGGTTCGACTCCATCACCAGGACGCGGCAGTCCGAGAAGTTGCTGCGCACATCAGCCGTCACGCACCCGACGTCGGTGGCGTAGCCAATTGTCCCGTCCGCGGTCTCGATACGAAACGCGACGGTCTCCGCGTCGGCGTCATGGAGCACCTCGAACGGCGTGAACCTGAAGCCGCAGATGTCGGTCGGTTCGTCACAGGCCAACTCGCCCCAACTGGACACCTCGTCGTCCCAGACCTCACGGGTCGCGGGCGTCGTGTGGACCGGGACCCCATGTCGTCTCGAAAACAGCCCGGCGCCACGAGTGTGATCACCGTGGGCGTGGGTAATGACCACTCCGGCGATCGTCTCCGGCGGCACATCGAGCTCGGCGAGGCGCCGGGTCACCTCGCGATAGCTCAACCCGACGTCGATCAGGACCCGACGACCACCGTCCTCGAGCAGCGTCGCATTCCCCGCGCTCCCGCTGCCGAGCACTGTCAACCGAACGCCGATGACGCCCCTCCTGCCCTAACTGAGTGAGAGCTGGGCCTCGTTCAGGCCGACCCCGCCCACCGGCCCGAGCACTGTTGCCGCCAGTCCACCTGGCGAGAACAGATCGCGAGCTACTCGCTGAATGTCGGCGCCAGTCACACGCTCGACGCCACGAAGGGTGTCGTCGATGGTGACCTGCCGGCCGAAGTACATCTCCTGGCGAGCCATGTTGGACATCCGAGTGGATGTGCTCTCAAGGCCCAGCACGAGACTGCCCTTGAGATGGTCCTTGGCCCGACGCAGCTCATCCTCCGAGACCGGTTCGTCTCTGAGCGTCTGCAACTCGGCCACGATCAGATCGATGACCTCCCGGACCGTCTCAGCGTCACAGCCGGCATAAATGCTGAATGCCCCGCCGTCCCGGTATGACACCAATCCGCTATTGACCGCGTAGGCGAGGCCGCGCTTCTCGCGAATGTTCTGAAACAACCGGGAGCTCATGGACCCGCCCAACACGATGTTAAGCAGATAGCAGATGTAGCGGTCGTCGTGCTCCTGGGGATAACCGCTTGCCCCAAGGCACACGTGACACTGCTCGAGCGCCTTGTCTCGCACCAGGAGACCGGGGACGGCCACCGGGGGCGACGTCTCGGGCGTCACTCCGTCGGTCGCCAGGTCGCCGAATGCCTGCTCGACAAGCGCCTTCACCGCCCCGTGGTCGATGTTGCCGGCCACCGCGATGATGAGATTCCGTGCGGTGTAAGCCGTGGAGAAGTACTCCGCCAGGGTACCGGCGTCGAGCGCCTCGACGGTGTCGGGCACGCCGAGAATCGGTCGTCCAAGCGGATGTCCACCCCAGAACCGCTGAGTAAACAGCTCGTGCACAAGATCGTCTGGCGTGTCCTCCACCATCTTGATCTCTTCGAGCACGACCTTCTTCTCGCGCGCGATGTCTCCGGTGTCGAACGCAGGATGCAGGAGCAGATCCGACAATACGTCCACCGCTCTGGGCAGATGCTCGTCGAGCACCTTGACGTAGTAGCTGGCGCATTCCTTGGCGGTAAAGGCGTCCAGCTGTCCCCCGATCGAGTCGATCTCCTGGGCGATGTCCTCCGCCGAACGGGTCCGGGTCCCTTTGAAGAGCATGTGCTCGACAAAGTGGGCAATCCCGGAGCGCTCCTCGCTCTCGTGCCTGGACCCTCGCGTCAGCCAGGAGCCAAAGCTCACCGAACGCACCTCGGGTCTGGCTTCGGTCAGGAGACACAGACCGTTGTCGAGCTCCTCGCGAACAATCATGCCTGGCGACAGTGGCAGGGTACTTGGACGGCCATAACCGGACAACATCTCCGTAATTTGTTGTCCAATAAGGAATTACGTCGAAACAGCAAGTTGCTCATATTAGCACGTGATGGCACTCCGCTTCAACCGACCGGGGGTGTCCGGCCGCCTCCCCAGAACCCGAGCATGGTACGGTGAACCGCAGCCGATGAACCTCCCAGACCTTGCCGAGCTCGAGCTCCCCGAACTCGAGAGCCTGGTCGCCACCCTGGGCGTCGAGCCGTTCCGCGCGCGCCAGATCTACCGCTGGCTCTATCGTCGCGGCCTCGATGGGGTGGCGGACATGACCAACCTGTCGGTCGCGCTCCGCCAGCGCCTCCAGACAGAGGTCCGGTGTTCGACGCCGCGCGTCGCCCATCAGGAGCGCTCGACCGACGGCACCCGCAAGTTCCTGTTCGAGCTACGCGACGGGAAGACCGTGGAATCGGTGTTCATCCCCGACACGCCGGCTATGACCTTCTGCATCTCGACCCAGGTCGGCTGCGCCATGCAGTGTGGGTTCTGCCTGACCGGGCAGATGGGACTGAGTCGACACCTCAGCGCCGGCGAGGTCGCCGGTCAAGTGCGGGTGCTGGCGAGAGAGCTCGACCTCTCCGAACGGAAGTTCAACATCGTCCTGATGGGTATGGGCGAGCCGCTGCACAACTACGACGCCACGATGAAGGCGCTGAGGATGCTGGCTGCCCCTGAGGGCCTCGGCCTGACGCCGCGGCGCGTCACCCTCTCGACGGTCGGACTGATTCCGGCGCTGAAGCGCCTGGCGGCGGAGAGCTGGGTCCCGAACCTGGCGGTGTCACTCCATGCCACCACCGACGAGCTGCGCCACACACTGATCCCTACCAGCCGTACCCAACGGCTGGAAGATCTGCTCGCCGCCTGTCGTCAGTTCCCACTCAAGCACCGGGAGCGGATCACCTTCGAGTATGTGCTGCTCGATGGCGTGAACGACCTGGACGCCGACGCGAGGCGTCTGGCGCGACTGCTCGCCGGGTTGCCGGCCAAGGTCAACCTGATCCCGCTGAATCCGGCGCCAGGGATCCCGTTCGCGCGCCCGTCCGACGCTCGTGTCGACCGCTTTGCCGCGTCACTCGCCCGAGGCGGAATTCGCGTATCGGTCCGCAAGAGCCGCGGTCAGGACATCCGCGCGGCGTGCGGCCAGCTCATCGTGGAAGGCGGCCCCCGTGAGTCCGCCGGACAGCGGGCCGCGGCCCGGCTCAGCGAGGCGTAGCGACGCCGGTCAGAGGGGCCGCCGCGTCGATCCGGACTCGGAGGAGCGTGTTCGGGGTCACACCGGCCGGCACCCGAACTTTGAGGTAGTTGTCGGTGAGGACGAGCCCATCGGCGTCCAGCCCGAGCGCCTCCCGCGTCTGACCAACCTGGCGCCGCGTGAAGGCCGCGGACAGCTGCTGGCCCACCGCTCTGAGCCGCTTGGCCCGCTCGCGGATCACGGGCCCAGGAACCCGACCGGGCAGCCCCGCCGCCTCGGTGCCAGGGCGGGCCGAGTACGGGAACACGTGCAGATAGGTCAATGGGCTATTCGCCACATAGGCGACAGTCTGTTCCGCATCAGCCTCCGACTCTCCCGGGAATCCGGCGATCAGATCGGATCCGATCGCGGCGTCGGGGAGCAGTCCCCTGATCCGCTCAACCGTGGCGGAATAGTCGGCGATCGAATAAGGCCGCCGCATGCGTCGAAGCATGCGGTCGCTGGCGTGCTGCAGCGGCAGATGGAAATGGGGCACGAAGCGCCCGCTCGCCGCTACCAGGTCGATGAGGGCCTGAGGACAGTCCATCGGCTCGAGCGAGCTGATCCGGAAGCGCACGTCCGACGGGTGACGGTCGAGGGCGTGCAACAACTCGAGCAGCGAAGTGCGCGGCTCGAGATCACGGCCGAACGACCCAAGGTGTACCCCGGTCAACACGACCTCGCGAAACCCACCCTGCACGGCGTGATCCACCGCCCGGTCGATGTGAGGAAGGGGCAGACTCCGCCCGCGTCCCCGGGTCGTCGGGATCACGCAGTAAGCACACGGCTGGTCGCAGCCGGTCTGCACCCGCAGCATGAAAGCCGCGCGGCCAACGAGACCCGGCGTGAGCGGTGCTCCACAGGCCCCGGCGCCATCGCCATAGCGGTCGGCCGTCGACGGGGTCCCGTCCCCCAGCAGCCGGTCGGCAATGGTGTGCTTCTCGTCGTTTGGCACCACCACCGGCGCCCCCGGCAATGCCTCGATCACCTCGGACGCGCGGGTGGCATAGCAGCCCGTCACCACGAGCTGCGCGTCTGGATTGAGCCGCGCCACGCGTCGAAGCGTCTGCCGCGTGCCCTGATCCGCGGTCGCCGTCACCGAGCAGGTGTTGATCACGACCACATCCGCCTCGTCGACCGGCGCGCGGACGGCTCCCCGCCCCCGAAGCTCGGCTTCGAGTTGCAACGAATCGGCCTGATTCACGCGGCACCCGAAGGTGGTCACGGCATAGCGCACGAGACTCACCCTATCACGCGGCATTGACCGCCCACGACGCACGTACGTCGCGGACCAGAACTGACATAGGATCGACCGACCGCACGTTCCACCCCTGCTGTCTGGAGGCCCCGATGCGTCTGACCCCATGGACCCCGATTGCCGCGCTGGCGGCCGTGACCGTTGTGTTGGGCCTGCCCGAACCCGCCCCGGTGGTCACCGTGGCGGCTCCACTCGTCCAGAACCCGCATCTCGAGGAGCTGAAGGACGAAGTTGTCGTTGACGTCGAGAGCCGACGGGACTTCACCCAGCAGATGGTGGACATGATCTTCAGCTTCAACGAGCTGGGGTTCCAGGAATTCGAGACCCAGCGGTATGTCACCGGCATCCTCGAAGACCACGGCTTCGACGTGGAGCAAGGCGTGGCCGGCATGCCCAGCGCCTGGTGGGCCAGCTGGGGTTCGGGGTCGCCGGTCATTGCCATCGGGACCGATGTGGACGGCATACCGCAGGCGTCACAGAAGCCGGGCGTCGCCGCGAGGGAGCCGCTCGTCGAGGGAGGACCTGGCCACGGCGAGGGCCACAACGCAGGGCAGGCGCTGAATATCACGGCGGCGCTCGCGGTGCAGAAGATCATGCAGCGAGAGCAGCTGCCGGGCACGCTGATCATCTGGCCCGGGATCGCCGAGGAACAGCTGGGCGGCAAGGCGTACTTCGTCAAGGCTGGGCTCTTCGACGACGTCGATGTGGTGCTGTACTCGCACGTCTCCAGCGGTATGTCGGTGAGCTGGGGCGAGAGCGGCGGCAACGGCCTGGTGTCGGTCGAGTATCTCTTCGAGGGTGAGGCGGCCCACGGCGCTGGCGATCCCTGGAACGGCCGGAGCGCGCTCGACGCGGTAGAGCTGATGAACATCGGCTGGAACTTCCGCCGCGAACACCTGCGGATCCAGCAACGCTCCCACTATGTGATCAGCAACGGCGGCGACCAGCCGAACGTGGTGCCGCCCACGGCCGCAGGCTGGTACTTCTTCCGCGAGACCGACTACCCGAACATCATGCGGATGTGGGACATCGGCAATCAGATGGCCGACGGTGCCGCCATGATGACCGGCACGACGGTCGAGTCACGGGTACTGGGCGCGGCCTGGCCCCAGCATATGAACAAGCCGCTGGCCGAGGCGGTCCACACGAACATGCTCGACGTGGGGATGCCGCAGTGGAGCGAGGACGACCAGGCGCTCGCGAAGGCCGTGCAGCGACTGGTGGGCGCCCCGGAGCGTGGGCTCTCCACCGAGATCAGTCAGGAACTGCGCGGGCGAGAGGACATCCCAGACAACCAGCGACGCGGCGGGGGGTCTGACGACATCGGCGACATCTCCTGGGTCGCACCAACCGTGGTGCTCCGATTCCCCTCGAACATCTCCGGCGGCGCGGGCCACAGCTGGAACAAGTCGATCGCCATGGCCACGCCGATCGCGCACAAGGGAGCCACCGCCGCGGCCAAGGTGTACGCCCGCACGCTCCTCGACATCCTCATGACGCCTGAGCTGGTCGAGAACGCCCGGGACTATTTCGACAACGTGCAACGCAAGGACATGGACTACACCTCGTTCCTGCGCCCCGAGGACGAGCCGGCGATCTGGCTGAACGAGGGGATCATGGACCGATTCAAGCCGCAGCTCGAGGAGTACTACTTCGACCCCTCTCGCTTCGACACCTATCTGGAACAGCTCGGGATCGAGTACCCGACCATCCGAGACAGCAACTAGGTTGAAGACCATGAAGTCGGCATCGAGACTTACGCCGAGGTCGTGAAGCTCCACCACGCCCGCCTGCTCGGCGCGACCGAGGGTAACGAAGTCCTGCGCGCGAATGCCGTTCGACACGAAGTCGACGTCGCCCGCCTCCAGTCGCAGCACCTCGGCGGCCTCATCGGCCACGATTTCGAGGGTGATCTGCTCGAGGTACGGCAGCTGCACTCCAGCCTCGTCCCGTCGCCAGTAGCCGACGTTCCTGCCGAAGACGTCCGCCAGATCCTGCGAGGGGGGCGCCGCGCCGCGGCCCTGACCACACAGCTTCTGGCGTTCGGCCGCAAGCAACCTCGGAGCCCGACGGCCCTGGAACTCAACGCCGTGGTCGCCAACCTCGAACCATTGCTCCTGCACAGCATGCGTGAGGACGTCAGGCTCGACCTCCAACTGTCGCCCGGTTCGTGCACCGTCACGGCCGACGAGGTACAGGTCGAGCAGGTGATCATGAACCTGGCGCTCAACTCGCGCGACGCCATGCCCACCGGCGGCGACCTGACCATTCGCACCTGCATCGTCAGCCTGGACGAGGCTGACGTCCGCGACCATCCACCGTTGCGGCCGGGGCGCTTCGTCATGGTCTCGGTCAGCGACACCGGGGAAGGCATCGACGAAGAAACGCTCGCCCATCTCTTCGAACCCTTCTTCACCACCAAGGAGCAGGGTAAGGGCACCGGGATGGGCCTGGCCTCGGCCTACGGCATCATCAAGCAGTGCGGGGGCTTCATTGAAGTGACCAGCGAGTTGGGCCGGGGCTCGACCTTCACGTTCTACCTGCCTGTCGCCGGCCCGGCGGCGCTGCCAGCCGTCGCGAGCGAGTCGCCCCTGCCCGATGGCGGCTCAGAGACCATCCTGCTCGTCGAAGACGAGTCGACCGTGCGAGGCATCACCGCCGCCGCGCTCGGGAAGGCCGGCTACCAGGTCCTGCTGGCCGACTGCGCAAGTGAGGCCCTGCTCAACGCGCCTCCGACGGGCGAGCTCTCACTCCTGCTCACCGATGTCGTGCTTCCGGATGGCAGCGGGCCCGAGTTGGCGGATCAGCTCTCGGCCAAGTACCCGCGGCTGCTGGTCTTGTTCATCACCGCGTATGCCGGCGACCCGGGCCTGCGAGCGCGACTGGACACCACCCACGAGGTGCTCGAGAAGCCGTTCGGCCAGAAAGATCTCCTCGGGCGGGTGCGTCGCTTCCTCGACAGTCCCAACCAGGTCTCATGACTCACGCTCCGGACGCTCCCACCAGCACGCCGACGCTCGCCCAGGCGTTGACCCCGGTGGTCTTTCTCATCGCCCTTCTTGCGGCATCCGTCTGGCTCTTCGGTGACGGCTCGTCGAGCGGCCCCAATCAGATCGCGCTCATTCTGGCGTCGGTCATCGCCGCGCTCGTGGGCATTCGGAACGGCCACAGCTGGCCATCTATCGAGCAAGGGATCGGCCGGGGCATCTCGACCACCATGGGGCCGCTTCTCATCCTGCTGGTCGTGGGCGCGCTCATCGGCACCTGGATCCTGGCCGGAATCGTCCCGACCATGATCTACTACGGACTTTCGATTCTCCACCCCTCTTTCTTCTATGCGGCCGCTTGCGTCATCTGCGCCCTGGTTGCAGTGGCGACAGGCAGCTCGTGGACCACGGCCGGGACTATCGGCATTGCCTTGATTGGCGTCGCCACGGCGCAGGGCCTGCACCTCGGGCTTGCCGCGGGGGCGATCATCTCCGGCGCCTATTTCGGGGACAAGATGTCGGCCCTGTCCGACACTACCAATCTGGCGCCAGCCGTGGCGGGTACCGATCTATTCACCCACATCCGCCACATGCTGTGGACCACGACGCCAAGCATCGCCATCGCCGTGGGGTTGTTCACTGCCGCTGGTCTGGTTACCCCAACGCCGAGTTCGACGGATCAGCTGGCCGGTGTGCTGGTGGCGCTCGAGAGCCAGTTCTCTATCGGACCGCATCTGTTGCTGCCGGTGGCGCTCGTGCTGTTTCTCGTGGTGCGGCGGGTGCCCCCCCTCCCGTCACTGCTTCTTGGTGCGTTGACCGGGGCGGTCTTCGCCGCGTGGTTTCAACCGCAGACCGTCCTCACGTACGTCAACGAACCGGCCCTTCCCAGGGCGGTCGCGCTAGCCAAGGGCTGCTGGATGGCCCTGTTTGATGGGGTCGTTCTGCAGTCGGAAAACGAGGCAGTCGACGATCTGCTCAGCAGAGGAGGCATGGCCAGCATGCTGCAAACCGTCTGGCTGGTCATCACCGCCACCATGTTCGGCGGAGTCATGGAGACCACGGGGCAGCTCGAGGTCATTGCGGCGCGCATTCTCGGCTTCGTGCGCGGCACCGGTAGCCTCATCTCGGCAACGTTGCTGACCGCGTTCGGCACCAATGTGATTGCCTCGGACCAGTACATCTCGATCGTGCTGCCGGGGCGAATGTTCCGCGCTGAGTATCGGCGACGCGGCCTCGACCCCAAGAACCTCTCCCGCACGCTCGAAGACGCCGGGACCATTACGTCGGTCCTGATTCCCTGGAACACCTGCGGCGCCTACATGGCGACCACGCTTGGAGTCGCGACCCTGAGCTACGCGCCCTTCTGCTTCTTCAACCTCCTCAATCCGCTCGTGGCCGCGATCTACGGCTGGACGCAGATCTCGATCGCGCCGCTCGACGAGCGGGCTGGGGACCCAGCCTCCACGTCCTGAACACCCTGGCCAGGCACCGGACTCGGTCCGTGCGATACTGACTGATTCGCGGGACGGCGGGAGCGCGCTCAGGCGCGGTCGGTGGCGACGACGAGCATGGCATTCGGACAACGCGGACGGCGAGCGGGGATGGTGTTCATCTTCGTCACGCTGTTCATCGACATTCTCGGCATCGGGATCATCATCCCGATCCTGCCAGAGCTCATCAAGGAGTTCGTCGGCGGCGACGTCACACAGGCTGGCCGCTACTACGGCGTCATCATCGCCGCCTACGCGTTCATGCAGTTTCTGTGCGCGCCCATCCTCGGCGCGCTCTCGGACCGTTTCGGCCGGCGCCCTGTCATCCTGGCGTCTCTCTTCGGCCTCGGCACCGACTATCTGATCCAGGCCTGGGCACCAACCATCGGCTGGCTCTTCGTTGGCCGGCTGTTCGCGGGCGTCATGGGCGCCAGCATCACCACGGCCAATGCCTACATCGCCGACGTCTCGACGCCAGAAACCAGGGCCAGGAACTACGGTTTCGTGGGCGTGGCGTTCGGCCTGGGCTTCATCTTCGGACCAGCGCTCGGGGGCTTCCTGGGCGGCATCAGCCTGCGACTGCCGTTCTACGTGGCGGCGGCGCTCGCGTTGCTCAACTGGCTCTACGGGTTCTTCGTGTTGCCCGAGTCGCTCGCCCCCGAACACCGCAACACGACGATCAACTGGAAGCTCAACCCACTGACGAACCTCCTGCGGCTGCGAAACTACCCGCTGGTGGGCGGGCTCGCGGTCGTCTACTTGTTTGCCTCGATGGCGCAACGTGGCCTCGAGAACGTCTGGGTGCTGTATACCGGCTATCGCTACGGCTGGGACGAACAGACGAATGGTCTGACCCTGGCGCTGGTGGGCGTGATGGCCATCGTCGTGCAGGGCCTGCTGGTGCGCCCCGCAATCGCGCACTTTGGCGAGCGCCGAACGATCATCATCGGCCTGGTCGTGGCCATCATCGCGTTCTTCGGCTACGGCGTGGCCTCGGAAGGATGGATGGTTCTGGTCATCATCGTCATCGGCTCACTCGCCGGTCTGACCCAACCCGCCATCCAGGGCCTGGTCGCAGGATCGGTCGGTCCCTCCGATCAGGGCAAGGTGCAAGGAGCGCTCACGTCGGTCATGAGCCTCACCAGCATCCTGTCGCCCCTCATCTTCACTAGTATGCTCTTCAGCTTCTTCACCTCGGAGCTGGCGCCCTTCGAACTGCCGGGCGCGCCGTTCTTCCTCGGCTCAGTGCTGTTCGCCGTCTCCCTGGTGGTGCTCATACGTCTATTTGGCCGAGAGCTACGTGAGACGGCTGCCGAGGCGAGCGATGGACGTCGCTAGTTGGGCATCCGGAGATTGGGCATGGGAGGCGCCGAGAAGAACCGCTGCAGCGCCTTGAGCAGCATCGAGGCCCATTCGGTCGAGCGGTTCACTCGAGCGCTGTCGGTCGCCAAGCCGGTATTGGCGAACATCTGCGGATAGAGCTTCGAGATCAGCACGAAAGCAATACGCGACTTCAGCGATTTGACGACGTTCGACCGTTGCCAGGAGGCCTTGAGGCTGTAGAAGTCGTACCACACCGACAGCGTCCGCTGTCGGATCTCCTCCGGCGACATCTCGGGGTGCGGCGTGAGCAACTTGGGGCGCTTCGACTGTGGAATGAGCCAGTGCCGCGAGTAGGGAATCCCGTCGACCTTCGGCATAGTCTCGGCGTTCTCCTTCTCCCACTGGTCGAAGTCGAGTGTCCCGGGAAACGGGGTCAGCGTCATGAACTGCGCGAAGGTGATATCGGCCCGCTTGGCCAGATCGGCAGTTGCCACGAAAGTGCTCGGCTTGTCGCTCGGCAGGCCGAAGATGAACGAGGCCAGGATGTGGACGCCGTTCTTCTTGAAGAGCTTCAGACGCTCGACCAGTTCCTCGCCCGCGAGGTTGAAGTCCTTGTAGACGTCCTTCAGCCCCTCCGGGGTCACTGACTCCACGCCGACGAGCGCCCCCATGATGTGGGCACGCTTCATGGCCGCGAGAAACTCCTCGTCCTCGGCCGCTTCCATCGTGATCTGGGTGAAGAACACCAGATCGTCCGGAAGCTTGGCCATCTGCTCCATCAGTTCGAACCGTTCGTCTCGGAGCGCCTTCAGTTCGTTGTACTGGGTCTTGTCCTCACGGCGATCGGCCATCCTGAGGTCGTTCAACGTCACCGGATAGAAGTTGTCGTCGGCCAGCGCGATGAAACGGAACCCCATGCGCCTGAGCTCGACAATCTCCTCGATCACGGGGTCCACGGCGCGCTGCCGGGGCTCCTGTCCGTCGGTCCGCCAGACCGAGCAGAACGAGCAGTGCTTCGGACACCCGCGCACGGTCTGCACCGAGGCCCACAGATGCCGGTCCTTCTTCAGTAGGTCCCAGCGCGCCGGCCGGAACTTGCCGGCCGCGACCTGCCCGCCCTCATAGACCCGCTCGGGAGCGCCCTTGGCGCAGTCCTCGATCGCCATCCCCCAGGCGACATCGCCATCACCCTTGACGACTGCATGGGCGCCACCCCGCTCGTGCGCTTCCTCGGGATAGAGCGTGGCGTGGATTCCGCCGTAGATCACCCACGCCCCGCGCTCGCGCGCCTTCTGACCAAGCGCATAGCCCACCAGCGCATTGCCCGTATGGATGCCGATGCCGATGACATCGCCCGGCTCCAGCGTGTCGGGGTCGAACGGTTCGAGGATCTCGTCGGTCAGGATCGGATCGCCCCACTTGTCTGGGGTCGCCGCCGCGAGAACATAGAGCCAGCGCGTTGTGATGAGACCGGTCCCGAAGGAAAAATGGCTTGGGTTGACGATGTGTACCCGCACGACTGCCTCTCGTAGTGGTCGACTGCCCCTCTGGGGACCCAGCCGAAGTCCTTAAGTCTAATCCGCCGTCAAGTGTGACGACAACCACATCCGTACCAAAGCCCGGAGAACCTCTCAGTCAGACGCCGCGAGCACAACACGATTCCGGGATCCCGGCAACAGATATGTGATCGCGTTCCTAGCCCGCAGGGCCCCACTGGCCTCTGACGGTCGCTTCTGTCATATCAATGCGTACCTGTAGGGGTAGGCGCGGCTCTTGCCTTCTCTCTCACCACGATGTTCCGGGGCACAGACAAGGACGTGCCCCACAACGAGGAGTTCCCGAATGACCGCCAGCGCTGCCCCCAGCACTATCCTGCTCGTGGAAGACGACGATGCGGTCCGGGCGTTCGCGGCCCAGGCGCTTCGTCGCGCCGGGTATTCGGTGCTGGAGGCGCCGCCCCCGACGTGGCGTTGGAACTGGCGGCCGAGCGGAGCGCGCCGATCGATGGCATGCTGACCGACGTGATCATGCCGGTCATGAACGGCAAGCAGATGGTGACCCGCCTGAAGCAGACCCGGCCCGACGTCAAGGTGCTGTACATGTCGGGCTACAGCGGAACGACCTACTTCGACCCGAGCATCGTCGACCCCGCCCAAGAACGACTCGTCGAGAAGCCATTCACGCGGGAGGCATTGCTCGCCGCGCTGCGAGAGACCCTCGACACCGACGCGACGGCCGAGCCCATCCCCTCCAAGGAACGGCCGGAAGCACGCCGTGTATCATGAGTCGGCGTGGCCGACTCGTCCTCGACCCGGGTTCTCGCTGAACACGCCAGACCGAGCCTCGGTTCCAGCCATGGCGCCATCTACCAGATGGTGGCGACCGCCCTCGCCGCCCGAGACATCCGCGGCGAACGATTCGTGGATGTCGGGTGCGGTGGAGGCCAGCTCCGCGCGTTCGTCAACGATCGCTTCGACCGCTACATCGGGGTAGACGGCGTCCGCTACGACGACTTTCCATCCGATGCGGAGTTTCACGAACTCGACCTGGACCACGGTCGGGTCCCGCTGCCAGACGGGACGGCCGACGTCGCGGCCGCGGTCGAGACCATCGAACATCTCGAGAACCCGCGCGCGTTGGCGCGCGAGCTCGTCCGGCTGGCGAAGCCGGGGGGATGGATCGTTCTCACCACGCCGAATCAACGCAGCCTGCTCAGCCTGTTAACGCTCGTCACCAAAGGCAGCTTCTCTGCCTTTCAGGACCCCGACTACCCCGCGCACATCACGGCACTGCTCGAAATCGACTTCGCCAGGATCGGCGCCGAGCTGGGCCTGGTCGACGCCGGCTTCGCCTATAGCCACCATGGGCGGCTGCCGTTCAGCGCCGCCCACTACCCGACGTCGGTGTCGGCGTTGTTCCCGCGAGCCCTGTCGGACAACCTTCTGTACATCGCCCGGCGCGGCCCCGTCGAACAGGGATTCCGCTAAGATCCGAGTGATCCCATGCCGACTCGGCACATTGCGGCTGCGTTGCTCCCGGTCGTCATCACGATAATGACCGCTCTTCCGGCGCTCGCGCAGAACCAAGGCCTGACCGCCGTCGACGGCCTCAAGGTCGGCCACCACACCCTGTCGGCGCGCCCGACCGGCTGCACGGTGGTCCTGGCCGAAGCCGGAGCCGTCGCCGGGGTCGACGTGCGGGGCGGCGCACCGGGCACGCGGGAGACGGATCTGCTCGACCCGGCCAAGAGCGTGCAACAGGTGCACGGGATCGTCCTTGCGGGCGGCAGCGCTTTTGGCCTGGACGCCGCGAGCGGCGTCGTACGCTACCTTGCGGAGCGGGACTTCGGCTACCAGACACGGGTCGCGAGGGTCCCGATCGTCCCGGCCGCAATCCTGTTCGACCTCGGGATAGGCGACGACCCGACCATCCGCCCCACGGCGGAATGTGGCTACCTTGCCGCCGAAGCGGCGTCGACCGACCCGGTCACCGAGGGCAACGTCGGCGCCGGCGCCGGCGCGACCGTAGGCAAGATGGGCGGGGGCGGACGAGCAATGAAAGGCGGTCTCGGCTCGGCGGCCGTGGAACTGCCGAACGGACTGGTAGTGGCCGCACTGGTGGCCGTCAACGCCGTGGGCGACGTGGTCGACCCATCGACCGGCGAGGTCGTGGCTGGAGTCCGGACCGAAGACGGCGGGGGACTGGCCGACGCCCGCCGGCTGCTCCGCGCCGGCGCCACGCAACCGGGCGCCCGCGGTGAAAACACCACAATCGGGATCGTCGCCACCAACGCGGTCCTGACCCAGGCCGAGGCCACGGTCGTCGCGCAAATGGCCCACGATGGCTTCGCGCGCGCCATCGTGCCGGCCCACACCCCGAGCGACGGCGACGCCATCTTCACTCTGGCCACCGGCACCGGCACGCCTCCGCCAAGCCTGGCCGTCGTCGGGGCACTGGCTGCCGACGTCATGGCCGAGGCGATCGTCCGAGCCGTCCGTGCCGCGGTGGGCATCCCCGGCTATCCGGCCGTCCGGGACCTCCCGGTCGCCCCGTGAACCTCTACCTCGCGGTCCTCATCGTCTATGCCGGCCTGCTCATGGCCGTGGGCCTCTGGTCCGGACGAGCGGTGGCCGGCTCGAAGGACTTCTTCGTGGCGGGCCGTCGCCTCGGACCGGGCCTCGTCTGCGCGACGTTGCTAGCGATCAACATCGGCGCCGGATCGACCGTGGGTGCGGCCGCGCTGGGCTACCGCGACGGCCTGGCGGCGAGCTGGTGGGTTGGCTCCGCCGGAATCGGCTCCCTGATTCTCGCCTTCTTGATCGGCCCGCGCATCCGCCGGCTCGCGGCCGCCCACGACCTTCACACCGTGGGCGACTTCCTGGAGTTCCGATACGGACGCCAGGTGCGCGCAACGGTCGCCATCCTGCTGTGGATCGGTACGCTGGCGATCCTCGCCGCCCAGATCATGGCGATGGGGTTCGTGCTGGGGGCGGTGAGCGGGCTCGAGCGCTGGGTCGGGTCGCTGATCGGCGGCGTGGTGGTGACGGTCTACTTCACGGCTGGGGGGCTGCTGACGTCGGTGATGGTCAACACCGTACAGCTCATCGTGCTGGTCGTGGGCTTCGTCGTGGTCTTTCCGCTCATGCTGGGCTCGGTCGGCGGGATGTCCACGCTGATGGCGAACACCGCGCATATCGAGGACTACTGGAATATCTGGCGAGGAGGGAAGTCGGGTTGGATGTACCTCGCCATGCTGGGCCCCTCGTTCATCGTCTCGCCCGGCATTCTCCAGCGCGTGTACGCGGCGCGCGACGACCGGGCGGTCCGGCTGGGGGTCGGACTCAACGGCGTGGCGCTGCTGCTCTTCGCCGCCGCTCCGGCGTTGCTCGGAATGATGGCCCGGGTCGTGTCTCCAGAACTGGCCGACGACGACCTGAACTTCGCGTTGCCGACCCTGCTCGTCGCCACACTGCCGCCGCTCCTGGGCGCGCTCGGACTGGCCGCGATCTTTTCGGCCGAGGTCAGCTCGGCCGACGCGATCCTCTTCATGCTCGCCACCTCGCTCTCGCGCGATCTGTATCAGCGTTTCCTGAATCCGGAGGCGGACGACGCGACCGTCTTGAGGGTCGCCCGCGGCGCGGCCGTCGCCGGCGGGGTGGCCGGAACGGGACTCGCCATCCTCTTCAGCTCGATCGTCGACGCGCTCGGAATCTTCTACACGTTGCTGGCGGTGAGTCTCTTCGTGCCGGTCGTGGTGGGACTGTTCGTCGGTCGGGTCGGAAGGGTCGAAGCGCTGGCCTCGATCGTCGCCGGCGTCACACTGGTGGCGATCGTGCAGGTCTCAGCGGGCGGGACCGGGGTGGGCGGCTTCACGCCGGCCATATTGGGGCTGGCGGGCGCGCTGGGGGCCGCGGGCGTGGCCAACATTCTGACCCGACACCGAGGGGAGGCCGCGATCCAATGACCGACCAAGCGTCAGCTCCCCAGACATCCGATCGCCGGCCGGCGCTGGCACTGCTCGCGGCGACAACGCTGCTCTTCGTGGTGCATCTGGTACCGGCGCCGAGCCCCCTGTCGCGAGGCGACGAGCTCATCGCCCTCACCCTCGAGGGCAAGACCTGCCTGGCCATCCTTCTGTTCGCGGTGACGCTGTGGGTCACCGAGGCGATGCCGTTCCCGGTGACCTCGCTCCTGGTCCTGATCCTGCTGCCCATCTTCGACGTCACCGATTTCGCGGCTGCCGTCGACGCCGGATTCGGCAACCCGCTGATCCTGTTCTTCATCGGCGTCTTGATGCTCTCGACCGGATTCTCACGCTCCGGGCTCGGCACCAGGATGGTGTTGCACGTGCTTCGATTGGCCGGGACCCGGCCGGACCGCGTGCTGCTCGGATTCATCACAGTCGGCGCCTTCCTGTCGATGTGGATTACCGACATGGCGGTGGCCGCGATCATGCTGCCACTTGGCGTCGGAGTCCTCAAGGACGCGGGACTAAGACCGCTCCAGAGCAACTTCGGGCGCGCCCTGATGATCTCCTGCGCCTATGGTCCGCTCATCGGAGGCATCGGCACCCCGGCGGGCACCGGCGCCAACCTCATCGCCCTGAGCTATCTGGAAGAAATCGCAGGCGTCTCGATCTCGTTCGGGGAGTGGATGCTGATGGGGGTCCCCGCCGCCATCCTGATGATTCCGGCCGGATGGTGGCTGCTGCTGTGGTGCTTCCCTCCCGAGTTGGACCACCTTCCATACGAGCGCGCCGAGGTCGAGGCCAAGCTGGTGGAACTAGGCGGTCTGGAACCGGTCGAACGGAAAACGCTGGTCGTCTTTGCGCTCACGATCGCGACGTGGGTCGCGACGCCGTGGTTGGCCGAGCTCACGGGCAGGCGATTCGACCCGCCGGTGCAGGCGGTGGCGCTGACCGGAGGCCTGGCGCTGTTCTTCCCCGGGATGCGGGTGATGAACTGGAAGGAGGCCCAGCGCAGCATGGACTGGGGCGGGGTGATGCTCATCGTCGCGGGCCTCTCGCTCGGCCTCGAGGTGTTCGAGAGTGGCGCGGCCAGGTGGCTGGCGCAGCTGCTGCTGGGTAACCTCGTCCAGGTACCGGATCTGTTGCAACCGTTCGTCATCGTGATCGCCGTGGCGCTGCTGCACCTGCTGTTCTCGAGCAACACCGTCACGGGCTCGCTGATCATGCCGATCCTGCTCGCCCTCGCACTCGATTTCGGTCTGGATGCCTGGACGATCGCCGCGCCGGCGGCCTTCACCTCGACCCTGGCGTTCATCCTGGTTACCGAGAGCCCGACCAACGTGCTGCCGTACTCGGCCGGCTACTTCACTATCCGCGACATGGCCAAGGTCGGCATCTGGATGACCATTGCCGCCGCTTTCGCCATCACGCTGTCGGTGACCGTGGTCGGCGCGCTCTCCGGCTAGTCCCCGGCAGAAGGATCGTAGAAGGGCCGGTCGCCCTTGACGGCTACCCGGTAGCCGTGCCGGGTCTGAGGGAAGTAGTCCCAGATGGCCAGATGCTGGGTGCACCGGTTGTCCCAGAACGCCACCGAATTGGCCTCCCACCGAAATCGGCAGGGGAACTCGGGCGACGCGCAGTGCTTGATCAGGAACGCAAGGAGCGCATCGCTCTCGGCCCGCTTCAACTCCTTGAACCCCACCGTGAACCCCTCGTTCACGTAGAGCGCCGTGCGACCAGTCCGGGGATGGGTCCTGAGCGCCGGATGTTCGGCAGACGGGTAGGTCTCGTCCCGGAGATGCCCGCCGCCGTAGCGTCCAACGTAGTACTGACGGCCGTCATGCACCGCCGTCAACTCTCCCAGCAGCCGCCGCATCCGATCCGATAGCGCCTCGTAGGCGGCATACATGCTCGAGAACATGGTGTCGCCACCGGTGGCGGGCAACTCCTCGATGCGCAGGATGCTCGCCATGGGAGGCACGTCGTCACACGACACGTCGGAGTGCCAGAGGCCGCCCGAGACGAACGTCGACTCCGCGTCGGCGTGGACCACGAGCACCTCCGGGTGCTCGGCGCCTTTGGGCGCCGCCGGATGCACGTGCAGCTCACCGAAACGGCCGCCGAGCGCCTTGTGCTGCTCCACGGTCATCGGCTGATCGCGAAAGAACAGCACCTGGTGCTCATGCAGCGCCTGTTCGAGTGCCCCGAACTGCTCCTGAGAGAGCGGAGCGGACAGGTCCAACCCCGTGACTATGCCCCCCAGGGCCGGGGTCACCGGTGTGACGTCGAACTGAGTGCCGGTCATGTGCCGAGTGTGCCTTTCTCAACTGCTTACAGGACGTTCGGAACAGATTATGCAACGACAGGGGCCGGCGCTATCTGGCGAACGAGATTCCGAAGGAACTGGCGAGGATCCGTCGCGCGCGGATCGAGAACCAGCAGAAGCCGGCGGGCGAGGCCCCCGGGCCCGACCCCAACCTGCTGTTCCTGATGATGGACCTCGACGGGCTGAAAGGGGTCAACGACACCTACGGGCACACGGCGGGAGACCGCGCCATTGTCCAGATGAAGGAGATCCTGACTCGGGTCTGCCATCAGTCGGACACCCTGATCCGCTGGTGCGGCGACGAATTCCTGCTACTGGGTCGACACACGGACCGCGAGGCGGCGGCGATGCTGGCCGAACGCATCCGGCAGGCGGTTTTCGACCTCGGCGATGGCGACACCGTTCGCCTGAGCTGCTCGGTGGGCTTCACCTTCTTCCCGTTCCAGACCGACGCCCCCAACCTCTTCACCTGGGAACAGGTGCTTGACCTGACGGACCGGGCGCTCTACAAGGCCAAGCAGTCCGGTCGAGACTAGTGGGTGGGCGTCGTGAGCATGCCTGGCGCCGACCCGATGATGGTGATGCGTCACAAGGACGACGACCTGGACGAATTGGCTCGCAATGGCATCATCGAGTTGCAGACGCCAGGCGACCCGCTGCCGGACCCCAATTCGGACAGCTCCGACTGCCCCCGCCTGATCTCCAAGGCCAGCTGAGACCGTCCGCGCGACCGCGCCGACGCCGCGTGCCAGCTATACTGCGGGCCATGATCTCGACCCGCTTCACCGAAACCTTCGGCGTCGAACACCCGATCGTGCAGGGCGGCATGCAGCACGTCGGGCTGGCCGAGCTGGTCTCCGCGGTCGCCAACGCCGGCGCGCTCGGATTCGTGACGGCGCTGACTCAACCGAGCCCAGAGGCGCTGACCAAGGAGATCGCACGCACCCGGGAGCTCACCGACAAGCCGTTCGGCGTGAACCTCACGATTCTGCCCACGCTCAAGCCGGTTCCGTACGAGGAATACGCTCGGGCCATCACCGAGTCCGGGATCAAGATCGTCGAGACGGCCGGAAACAACCCACAGCCGTTCCTCCCGCTCTTCAAAGAAGCCGGTATCAAGGTGATTCACAAGTGCACGTCGGTGAGACATGCGCTGAAGGCTGAACGGATCGGGTGCGACGCGATCAGCATTGACGGCTTCGAATGCGCGGGCCACCCGGGCGAAGACGACATCCCCGGTCTGGTGCTGATTCCGTGCGCGGCGGCGCAGGTGAGTATCCCGATGATCGCGTCGGGCGGGTTCGGCGATGCCCGCGGTCTGGTGGCGGCGCTGGCCCTGGGCGCAGACGGGATGAACATGGGCACACGATTCATGGCCACCCAAGAGGCCCCGATTCACGATCGGATCAAGCAACAACTCGTGGACGCAACCGAGCGGGACACTGCGCTGATCTTCCGAACCATGCGGAACACCGCGCGGGTGTTCAAGAACGAGGTCGCCGAGGAGGTCCGCTCCATCGAGGCCAAAGGCAACGCCACCATCGACGACATTAAGCACCTGGTGGCCGGCGAACGGGGGAAACAGGCGCTGAAGGCCGGTGAACTGGACGGAGGAATCTGGTCAGCTGGGATGGTCGCGGGCCTCATCCATGACGTGCCGACGTGTGCCGAGCTCGTCAGCCGGATCATGCGAGAGGCGACGGCGATCATCGATGGCCGGCTCAGCGCCATGCGCACCGCCGAAGCCCTCGGCTAGTCCGGGGCGGCCTCGCCTCGCCGCCGAGGTAGAATGGCCCTTTACCGTAGATCGCACCAATGGAGTTACTGACCGATGAATCCACTGCTGCTCGTGCTGATTACCGGCGTCGGAGCCTTCGCCCTCCACATCCTCTTCGTGTACGCGGTCATTTCCAAGAAGAAGTAGACCAGGAGCACACGATGACCCTGTTGAGCAACCGGACGACCGACACTCGTGGTCGCTGGCGCGGCCTTGTCGTGCTGTCCGCCCTCGTCGTGGCGTCGATGGCGGGAACCGCGGCGGCCCAGGACATCAAGGCCACGGTCGACATCCAGGCGCCGGGCTCGCCGGCGATGAGCATGGACTACTGGATGAACCCGGACAGCGTCCGCATCGACATGTCCCAGGGTCAAGATGTCTCGCTCGTGTGGCGCTCCGGCAACGCACCCAGCATGCTGATGATCCAGCATACGGAACAGCGCTACATGGAGTGGGGCGAGCAACAGTTCCAGATGATGCGGCAGATGATGCAGCGGATGTCAGGAGGAGGCGGCGGCGGTGAGACCGCTGACGTCGATCTCAGTTCAATCCAGTTCGAACCGACCGACGAAACCGCCACCGTGGGGGCGTGGTCGGCGAGCGGCGTGCGCATCACCGGCATGGAGGAGGGGCAAACCGCCACCATGTGGATCGCATCCGACCTCGACAGCGGCTTGTTCGAGCTCTTTGCCAGAATGGGCGACGCACTCGAAGCGATGCAGATGCCGATGCTCGGTGGTGGCATGGGCGGACCGCAGCAGCAGTTGCTGCGTTTCCGGCAGATGCGCGAAGCCGCCAACCTGCCAGACGGCGGCGTCGTCCGGCTTGTCGTCGACGACGCCGCCGGTGAAACCACGATCACCCTGCAGGCGCTCGACCAGTCGGCATTCGCCGACGACCCGTTCGCGGCCCCGGCCAGCTACCAGAAGATGGAGATGCCGAACATTCCCGAGTAGCGGGCGGCTGGTCCAAGGAGCACCCGATGAGAGCTTTCTTTCCTGTCCTCGCTCTGGCGCTGGTCGCCCTGAGCCCGGTAGCCGCAGACGCCCAGTCTGACTACCACCACATGCACTTCTCGGCGCCGGACGCCAAGGAGGCAGCGGCGTGGTACATGGAGCACATGGGATGCGAGGACTTCGGGCGTGAGGGCGCCTGCCAGATCGGATCGACCCAGATGATCTGGTTCGGCGACCGCGACGACCCGGCGCCCTCCGTCGGCACCGGCGTGGACCACATCGGCTTCTCGTTTCCGGACCTGGACGCCAAGGTGGCCGAGTGGCAGGCGGCCGGGCTGGACTTCGACAACCCGGACCAACCGATCCGCGAGATCGACGGCTTGTTCAAGTTGACGTTTCTGACCGACCCCTGGGGCACCCGGATCGAAGCGGTTGAAGACGCCGAGTGGCCGGACTTCCACCACATCCACCTGGCGTCGGCGGACCCGGAGGCGGCGATCGACTGGTATGAGCAGATCTTCGGCGGCGAGCGGGACAGCCTCAAGGGCATGATCCCGGGTCTGCGATATGGCGGGGTCTGGCTCCTCGCGCGTCAAGCGGACGCCCCGACGGGAACCCAGGGCACGGCCATCGACCATCTGGGATTCGCGTTCCCGAACCTGGAAGCGGCGGCCGCCGACATCCGCGGACATGGGGTCCAGTTCACGATGGAGCCCCGTCCCTACACGAACCCTCTCGGACAGGAGATGCAGATCTCGTTCGTGATGGGACCCGACGACGTCTTCATCGAGATCGTCCAGCCAGGTAACTAGCCACCGTTCAGAGACCGAGGAGCTTCGGCCTCTCGACGCGCTCGAACGCCGACCGGGCCTTCGCGTGGCGCGCCCTGGCATCCTCGACCACCGCGTCGAACCGCGCCTCCGAGCGAACCGGTGCCAGCCATGGCTCGCCGGCGATCGTCTCGGCGCAGAACCATCCTCCACTCACCGCCCGTTCGAGCATCGCAAGGGTGCGCTCGATGTCTCCCATATAGGAGGCCATCAGAGCCATGTAGTACAGGTTCTCCGGGTCCCGAACATCGGCGGTAAGCGAGTCGAAAGGCTCGGCGAACGCGGCCGCGTCCTGACGGAGCACGGCGAGGAAGGCCTGATTCGATACCAGCACGGCCCCGGACGCCGTCTCCGTTCGTCGTTCGTCGCTCGAGCTCGTCGATGACCGACTGCGTTCGGTCCTCACGCAAGGCATGCAGCAACCCGGCCAGCAGCTCCGGATCGTCCCGATGGCGTCTGACTCGCTCCGCCAGACGGCACATCGCCTCCTCGGCGCGTCCCAGATCCAGCTCGAGATACGCGTAGAAGTGATGGGCGAGCGAAAGGTCCGGATTGAGCTCGAGAGCGCGTCGGAGCGCCGCCTCACTCTCGGTGAAGTTGTCGGCGAGAGCCCCGCGAGGCCCCCAGTTCCCGATTCGCCGGTAGATGCGCCCGAGACGGGCCCACGCTGGAGCGAATCCCGGATCGAGCTCCAGAAACTGTTTGTACGGGTCACGAGCCTGGACCCCGGTCTGGTGCGAGTTCGCGTAGCGGCTGGCCCGCAGATAGTGTTCGTAGGCGCGGGCGCTCGTCGGCCGATCCTGCTCGAGCGCTTGCTCCTCAACTCCCGTCAAGGGGACGGACAGAGACTCGACGATGCGTCGCGTAATCTCGTCCTGCAAGGCGAACAGGTCGCCGAGGCCAATTTGCGAGCGATGCGACCAGCGCACCGTCCCGGCCGGGGCCTCGACGAGCTGGGCACTCACGCACAGCTGGTCACCCGCCCGCATGAGGGTGGCGGTCACGACGGCGTCGACCTCGAGAGACGCCGCGAGGGTCTTGAGATCCGAGTGGTCCACTCCGGTCGTGGCAAGCGGCGACCGCACCACCAGCGAGTCGAGCGTGCTCAGCGAACCGGTGAGGGCGTCCGCCAGGCCCACGGCAAGCACCTCGGTATCCGGGTCGGGCGGAATCACGCGGTCGGCCGCTTCGACCGAGGCCGAGCCGGTCAGTGCCGGCGGTCGATCGTGGAGCACGACGTGCATTGTGGCCATGTTCGACGAGGCGGCGAACGGCGACCGCCCCGCCAGCATCTCGAACAGCAGCACCCCCACCGCAAACAGGTCGGTTCGCGCATCCACCGGCTCTCCGAGCAGCTGCTCCGGAGCCATGTAGGCCGGAGTGCCCACCACCTGACCGGCCATGGTGAGATCCGCCGCGGTCTCGCTCCATGAATCCACCATCTCGCGGGCCAGGCCAAAGTCGAGCAGCTTGACGCCATACGACGTCAGAAAGACGTTCGACAGCTTGAGGTCGCGGTGGACGATGCCTCGCTCATGCAGAGCGTGAAGCGCGTCGAGCATGGGCCCGAGTAGGGCGACCGCATCCTGAGGAGACAACGGACCGGCTCGGAGGCG
>MDTE01114633.1_pt1 | contig 34417 bp, 37 predicted proteins | sample 811231 | NCBI WGS metagenome assembly MDTE01 (sample SAMN05326651, study PRJNA326480) | marine metagenome | isolation source: seawater | place: Indian Ocean: Red Sea | collected 2010
GTGGAAGCGCAGTAATGCGTGCAGCTGACCAGTACTAATAGCTCAATCGGCTTGATTTATGCACTGAAAAAAATTTTAAACTATATTCATTTGTATTTATTAAAAATCTTATCTTTTTTAATTAACTGTCTAATTTTTTTTAGATCAGATTTGGTATCGAGACTTATATGTGCTTTTTTAAAATTAACTGTTTTTATTTTGTGACCGTTATCTAATATCCTTAAAAATTCATTAGGTTCTCTTATTTCATTTTTAGAAATTTTTAATTTGACAAACTTTTTTAAAGATTGTTTTTTGAAACCAACAGTAAAAATCACTTTCAGTCTAGTATCATTTTTTGTTATATGAGAGCTTGGTATGTCCTCTCTTGAACAGTAAAGCAAATAACCGTTATTATCTACAACAGCTTTAAATACATTTTTTTGATTTATCTTTTTAAATTTTGTGACTCCGATAAAAAATTCATCATTTTTATTTTTTCTTATTTCTGAAATCATTTTATCTATATTTTTTGGGTCAATTAAGATTTCATCTCCCTGTACATTGATTAAATAATCAAATTTTAACTTTCTCGAAGCCTCAAAGATTCTTTCAGAGCCATTTCGGTGTTTTTTTGTAAGTATTGTTTTACAGTCAAATTTTTTTGCGATTTTTTGAATCTTTTTTGAGTCAGTTGCAATAAATACATCATTTAAGCGCTTAGATAAACATGTTCGCTTGTAAGCATGAATTATTGCTGGAATATTTTCAATTAATTTTAAAGCTTTGCTTGGTAATCTAGAAGATTGAAGCCTGACTGGTAAAATTCCGATAAATTTCATTTTTTTTGTGGAATATATTTATGATACTCATTAGGTGACTTTTTCTTAATTTCAGAACCAATCAAAATTTCTGATTTTCTTATATCTTTAACAAAATTTTTAAATTCATTATTGCCCAAATTTAAGGCCACACTATCAAAATGTCCCCACTTAACATCTTTAAATTTTACGTGTTTTTCCAACATTTTTGCACCCGCAGCTATAGCCATTATACACCCAAGACTACCTTGATCATGACTAGAAAAACCTGGAATAATTTTTTTATTATGTTTTGATAAAAAATTATAATTTCTAATAACACCTATGTTGCAATCATCAAATCTTGCTGGATAAGATGAGGTACATTGAAGTAAATAAATTTTTTCATTATTTTTAAATTTATCCAAAACATAGTTTTGATACTTTTCATCAGTAAAACCAGTGGAAACAACAATTTTTTTTTTGTAAATTTTTGATACTTCATCATGAAGTTTTGAATGTCCTGACACCGTTGAAGGAATCTTAATTATACTAGGGTTAAAATTAAGAATATCATAAAAAGATTTTACATCTAACACTGAGCAGAACCAGTCAATGTTTATTTTCTTACAATATTTATCCAATTTATCTATTTCATCCATACTAAGTTCTAAACCCATTCTATAGTCTTGGAAGGTACTACCAAATTTTGAAAAATAAGGGTTTTTTAAATCTTTTAATGAATAAAAATTATTAACATCTCTTTTTTGAATTTTAATATAATCCGCGCCAGCTTCCTTCGAAAGTCTTACCATTTTTATAAGGTTTTCAAAATTTCCATGATGGTTAGTTGTAATTTCAGCGACAATCTCTGTTTTGTTATTATGAGTATTTAATAAGACATTTTTTTCAACAAATTTTGAAATATTAAGTTTAGAAAATTCAAAATTCCCAATGTGATTAATTTTAATAAAACTATTTCTAGATAAGGCAATTTTTTTAAAAATTTTTCTTTGTTCCTGGAATTCCTTTTTTGCCTTATTATGATCAAAATTTTTGTCACCATCATTATCACTCAAAAATGAAGTTGTATAATTTAAAGGACTTTTGAACTTAAAATCAAAACCTATCATATCTATTTCTAACCTTCTGTTAATTGATTTTGCAATCAGATATGAAATTTTAATTGATGTAAGAAATAATGGGTCATAAAAACAATTCTTTTTATCAAAAAATTTATTAATTTTTTTATTAAATAAATATTTAATAAATTTTACCCTATAAAGATTTGGAAGTCGTTTATGATATTTGATATTTTTATCCACAATCAAGATTGTTTTTTTTTCGATTTTATTTATATCGTTAAGAGCCCAAGGCTTATTTATCAAAACGATGTCACCTTTGTAAAATTTATGAGAATCATTTAAATTTATTACGAAATATTTTGAAAAATCTATAGAGATTAATTTCTCAATAGTTGTACCTTTGCCAATAATTAATATCTTTTTAATTTGAGATTTGTATTTTATATTTTTTTTTAGGATGGAGAAATCTACCATAATATTTTTTGTTATCTATTTCGACATTTAATCCGTGTTCTATTGCAAGGTTTGCTCCGGCTAAAATATCCCATGAATTTGCTTGATCGCTTCTATAAATTTTCAAAGAACCTTTTATAACATGATAAATACTGTAAACACAACAGCCAAACAGCCTGAATTCACCTCTATCTTTTAAACTTTTAAATTTCACACTTGATGAAAATGATTTAATCCTTGAGTTTTTTCTTTTCACTTTGCTATTTGTTTTTAACAATTTTTTTAAAGCTGGTAAAAAAATGCAAGACTCATAGTGTTTTAAATCTTTGTAAATTGATATTGAGAAACCCCATTCAGGTAATCCCGAATAAAAGTTTTCTGTTCCATCTATAGGATCTAAGGTAACTATATACTTGTATTTCGAGTAGTCTTTAACATTATTACTTTTTTCTTCCGAAATTAAATAGTATTTATTTTTTAATTTTTTTTTTAATTCTAATAAAACTATTTTTTGAATAATTATATCTGAGTCAGTTAAAATACTTTTATCTTTTTTTAATTTTTTATTACTGCTGAATTTATATATTCTAGTTAAGTTTTGTGTTATTTTTTTAATTATGCCATCTAAGATCATTTAAAATTATTCTCCTTTTCGTCTATTTTTTATTGTCCTCTTTGCTCTAATTTTGCATGCAATTTCTATAAGAAATTGAAATCTTAATGATATTGCTTTTGGCAACAATAAACTCTCTTTTTTTGAAGCCCTGTAGTTCCTTGCGGCATTAACAATTTCTTTGTCACCTATAATTCCGCTGATAATTTTTTTTATCTTTTTTTGCCCTTTTATAAAATCAACCTTACCCAAAAAAATACTTCTATAGTAAGAAATTAGCAGCGATATTATATAAAAAATTAACGCTTGATCACCATGTCTCTCAACCTCAAATTTATCAAGACCACGAATTTTTAAACTTTCTTGAATATGTTTTTTTACTAATTTGAAGTTATCGATAGGAAAACCATGATTTATAGCAGACGTACACCCTGAATCTTCACCAGGTTTAACATAGTAAGAATAGAGTTGTTTTCTTAAATATTTTGCTTTATTTATAAAAGCTAAAAGTCTCCACCCAAATACTTTATCGTCAAAAAATCTTAATTCATCAACAAATAAGATGTTATTATTTTTTAAAATAGATCCTTTTATTAACCTACTATTACAACCAATTATGCCAAATTGAGCAAATAGTGGATTGTGATCATAAATTTCATCTTTCATTGTCTCTAATAATTTTTCATTTTCAAAAAGTTTATCGCATGAGTAACTGAAGGTATTTTCCCTCTGATTTTTGGAATTCTCAATTCTTTTAAAGTCACTGAACACTAGGTCACAACCTTCTTTTTCAGCTACGTTAAAGAGTGTTGATAGAGTATTAGCAGCTATATCGTCATCAGCATCCATCATGAATACATATTTGCCTTTTGCATTTTTAATTCCAATATTACGAGCTGCTGAGGGACCTTTATTTAAAGATAAAGAGTAAATTTTAAGAAATGATATTTTGTGTTTTCTTATTTCTTCTACACTTTTATCAGTCGAAGCGTCATCCACAACTATCAATTCTATTGACTTTCTAAAATCTTGAGCAAGAATAGAATTAATACATTTGTTAATATATTTTTCAGCATTATAGACAGGTATAATTACACTGATTAGAATCTCTTCTGTCATTTTAAAATATAAATTTGTTGAGTTATTTTTTTATAAATCTATTTATATTCTTTAAAAGGTAGTTTTCCAGGAGCTTGAATGGCTGCCTTAATAAAACCTTTTCCAGCATATTCCTTTGCTGTGGTAGGGTCATTTGGTCTTCCATCACAAAAATCACAAGCAGGAAAAAAAGCATCCATGTTAACTAATCTTCTTATTCTATTTTTTAAATCATCTTTTTTTTCTAAAAAAAGATCAACGTAATCCGCTTTGTTATCTGGTAAAGCTTTTATATTAGCTGCGTTAGCTATGAATGGGCAAGTATAAAGCCTACCATTTAATAGTGTATAATATGTTTTAGCACAGCACTCCTTAAATACCTGCTTTAATCTCGCAACAGATCTTTTGTGTTGTCTAACATTACTGCAATCTACCCAATTATCAGCAGGTTTTCTCATATATCCAATTCCATAACGTTTTAGACCTTCCTCCATTTTTTCAACATTTTTAGAAAGTTTTCCATAATCTGTGATGTAAAAATTAACATTTTTACCTTTAAATGATTCTAAATGCTCATCTTTTGGACATATCGTTCCGTTTGTATAAACTAAAATTTTGCGGTTAGAATCTTTCTCGAGGATATTATTGATAATTTTCCACCAATCCTTATTCATTAATGGCTCTCCACCTATTATTCTGAATTCACCTATATAATCTACGTTCGAACTTAAAGTATCAACTGCCTCAATTATTTTTTCATCTGTATTTTTTGCATCAACATAAAATTGCATTAGATTACAGCAATTCGCACAATTCATTGAGCACTTAGTTGTAATCATTATATCAATACTTCTTAAAAAGGTTTTTTTTTCGTCAAAATATGAGCTGTGAGTTGATTTAGCGACTGTAATTTTTTGAGCCATGTAAGGCACTGGCCATTTATGAGTGTGCTTATTAACATCGTATTTTTCAAGTATTTCTAACGATGAATAAATTTCATCATATCCCAATTCACTCAATTGTCTTGAACAATCCTTAATGTTGGGATTTGCAATGATAAATCTTGCATCAGGATAATGTTTTTTTAAAGCCGGCGTATGGACAACATCTAAACCACAAAACTTATCTTTAGTTTTTCTACTTTCACTATCACAAAAAGCGGTTACATTTATCCCTAATTCTCTACAAGAATTAAGCACAGCCTCCGCCTCCTCTACAAGAGTAACTATAATTATTGGATTTCCTTCTTTTTTTAGGTTTTCTATGCAATTATATTTAGCAATTTTATTCATGTTAATTATGAATCTATATCAAATTATTTAACTTTGTCAGCATTTATATCCTAGTGCTAAAGTTAGTGTTAATATATATATTTTTTTGGCAAGGAGTGTAAATTTTTAAATTTAAAACTTATTAAATATGCAGTTTAAAATTAAAAAACTTCGAGCAAGCCACATTAAGAGAGAATATATTTATACAATAAATCATCCAAATACTAAAAAATACATTCAATTCGCAAAATTAGGCAAACATAAAAAAAAGAAAATTGATTTAATTAATTACTTAAAAAAATTACCAAAAAATGAATTACTTTTTGGAATATTTTACAATAATGATGAACATGTTGCAAATTTTAAATTCCAACCAGTCAAAAATAGAGTATATATTGGTTTTCTAACTTTAAACAAATATCAAGGCAAAGGTATTTTTAAAAAATCTTTCCATAAAATTCTTAAATTATTTAGATTATGTTATCCACAATTAAACAAGTTATATTTAGGGGTAGATAAAAATAACTTTAGAGCAATTTCTTTATATAAAAGACTTGGTTTTAAAAATTTAAAAAATACCAGTAGAACTATGTTTTTGAAAATTAGCAAAGGATAATGATTAAAAATTTAAAAGTATATTTATTTATGAAATGTATTATACAAAAGAAATTATAAAAATTTATGCCTGTTTTTTTTACAAATAAAAAATACATTTCTTATATTCATATTCCAAAAGCTGGAGGTAGTTATATAGAAAACAAATTATCTAAAATTGGATATGGTTTTTTGGATAACAAATTTTCTGAGAATCAGTCTTCTGCTGGTACAGTCCATTTGACCAGTTCAGAAATTTCAAATATTTTAGACAAATTAAATATAAAAATTGATTTTGAATTTACGATAGTAAGAAATCCATATCAAAAACTTGAAAGCAAATATTTTTATAATTATGAAAGAATTTTTAAAGGTAGTTTAATAGGGTATAAATCCATAAATGATCTAAAATCTTTTATGACTTTTAATAAATATTTAAAATTCTCAATTGAAAAAACAAAAAAATTTAGAGAATATGATGGAAATCATTTTAAGCCACAGAATGAATTTGTAACTAACCAAACAAAAATTTTTAAATATGAAGATAAATATCAAAAACTCAATCAAGAATTGAGAGAGAATGATATTAATATGACTTTAAATTATAATTCAAAAAATAGTCGTGGTATCTTCTCAAAACTATATCCAATAAAATGGAATAGAGAAACATTGGATTTAGTAAATAATTTTTATAAAGAAGATTTTGTCAAATTTGATTATAAAATGATTTAAATAATAACCTACTTAATTTTATTTTTCAGAACCCAATTTTTTCCAAATCTAAAATCATTCCCACTTTTTTCCCATAAATGTTCAGGTCTAAATTGATCTACGGTATTAAAAAACTCTTCTTCTTTAAGATTTGTCAATTTTAAAAAATCTTTAAAATATTTTTTTGGAAATTCCCCGTCGTATTTGTTAACAAGCTTTATTCCTTCTTTTCTAGTTATATATCCATGCCTTATTTCATTGGATGCTTCCTCTGTTGTCCTCCCAATTCCAAATTTGATAAAACTAGTCCAATAATGAAAACCATCAATTTTATCGTCTAATGAATTATATTTTGAATAAGTACCCTCTGTTCTCTCTTCATTAACTTTAAAATCAGTTATTTTGACAGCATTATAAAAATTTTCCTGAGGTAGGATTTTTTCATAATATCCTAAAAACATTTGCTTAATACCAAGTTTCTTAACTTCTTTAATATCCATAGGTAAAAAAAAATCTAAATCACTTTTTTGGATATTGTAGTTTTTCATAAGTTTATTAATCTCAACACCTGATAAAAAAATTTTTTGTTTCTCATTTTTTGTGAAAAATCTTTCCAACATTTCAGGGCTATTTTCCTCATCTTCTTCTGATCCAAATTCTGAATGTGGCTCGCCTAAAAATATCAATTTAATATTAAATAGTTTAGCCATATGACTTGCAAAATGTCTTTGACCAAAAATAAATGGTTGAAACGGATGTAACATTTTTTCAAAGGCAATTCTTACTAATTTGCCATAAGTAGATCCTTTTGGAGAAAACAAAATATTATTTACATTTCCATTTTCAGGCCATTTATGAAAATTTGAGGCACCAATATTTGTGTATTTAATTGGAGCAAAAGTTACTGTCAAAGGGTTCATTCCATATTTTGTTTTTAATATATGCGCTTGAAACACAGAGTCTTTGCCTCCTGAGCCAGGCACAATACAATCATAATATCCATTCTTTGATCTATATTTCTCAAGAAAAATATTTAATTCTTTTTCTCTTTTTTCCCAGTCAATTTTTTCTGTAGACCTTGATCTTTTTTTTTCAATTAGTTCACAAGCACTACAAATCCCATCTTTATTAAATCTTAAAAAAAATCTATTAGAATGTTCATAATTGTCATTTAAAATTGTTGAGGGTACAACTTTTTGGTTACTATAAAGACATTGTTTACAAAAAATTACTTTTTTGGGTTGACTCTTTATTTTAAAATTACTCATTTAAAATTTTTAATATTAAATTATAACCATTTCTAGAACTTTTTTCTGGATGAAATTGTATTCCATAAACATTTTTAAAATTAATACACGAAGGCAAAAGTTCAACATCTGTATCAATTTTTTGAGTAATTATTGATTTATCTTGAGGATTACATATATAACTATTATTAAAAAAATAATTTTTTTTTTGTTCTAAATTATCTTTACATGTATACCATCCCAGGAGCGGAAGCCTTATATTTTTTGCAGTAATTTTTTTTACTTTACCATCAATAATACCCAAGCCCCTAGAATTTGGACTTTCTTCACTTTTTTCAAACAATAATTGCATCCCTAAACAAATACCAATAATTTTGTTTTTAAAGTTTTTAATTTCATCAGACATATCATTTTTTAATAAATAGTTAGATCCATATGAAAAGTTTCCGTTTCCTGGTAATATTAATATGTCAATATTTTTGAAGTAATTTGACGATTGGACATTTTCTATTATTTTGACTTCTCCAAATTTTTTGAAAAAACTTACTAGACTTTTTAAATTATTTACACCTATATTTAATATTCCAATTTTATATTTCATTAATAGGAATTTTCCTCTTTTTTAATTCTGATTTAAGTTTATTAATAACAATATCTTGTGAATAAAGAGACGAAGATATTGTAAGGCCTGATACATAGTCTTTATTAAGTACGTCTATACAATGATCTAAGTTTCCCATTCCGCAGCCAACTACTGTTGGTTTGTTTATTTTCAACTTTTGAATAATATTCAAAAGATTATCATCTAATCCATTGCACATACCATCATCATCAATTGATTGTATTACTATCTCACCTATTCCTTTAGTCTTTAAAAATTTAACCCATTTTTCTAACTCTATCCCTGAGTTATCTCTCCCATGATTTTTCATACAATAGTACTTATTTTCAATTTTCTTTACCTCAATTAAAATGGATAAAAACTGACTTCCAAATTTTTCAGAAATATTACCCAAAATGTTTTGATTTTCTAAAGCAAAAGTATTTATGCTTACCCTGTCTGCACCAGCCTCTAATAATTTTTTGATATCTTCTAAACTTCTAACTCCTCCACCGGCAGTAATAGGAATGAATATATCATCTGTAATTTTATTTAAAGTTTGAAATAAGTTTTTTCTACTATAGAGAGACGCAACAATATCAATAATAATTATTTGATCAGCACCATCTTCAAAAAACTTTTTTGCAAACTTTATGGGATCTCCTACTACTCTTAGACCCTCGAACTGAATTCCTTTGATTAAATTTTCATTTTTTATTTCAAGCTTTGGTATTATTCTTTTTATTTCCAACATTATAAATATAATGTATACATCAATTAATTTTAAAAAAAAATTAAATGATTAAATGTAAAACCTGCAATCTTCCCGAAACTTATGAAACTATTGAGTTTAATAAAAAAGGAGGGTGTAATATTTGTCATTCAAATATTAATTTAAAAAAAAAGATAAATTGGAATAAAAGATTTAAAGAGCTAATTAAAATAATCAACTTATATAAAGATAAATATGAATATGATTGTATAGTTCCATTTTCTGGAGGAAAAGATAGTACATTTCAATTATATACAATCATAAAAAAATTAAATCTTAAACCATTAGTTGTTCGTTTTAATCATGGATTTTTAAGACCCAAAACAATTGAAAATACAAATAGAACATTAAAAAAATTAGGAGCTGATATAATTGATTTCACACCGAACTGGAATATTGTAAAACTTTTAATGTCAGAGAGTTTTAAAAGAAAAACAGACTTTTGCTGGCATTGTCATACTGGAATTTATTCGTATCCAATTAGAATGGCAATTAAATTAAATGTGCCTCTAATCATTTGGGGAGAACCTTTAGCAGAAATGAGCGCGTATTATAAATATGATGAAATTGAAGAAGAAGATGAAGAGAAATTTAATAAAGTTCGTAACTTGGGAATTTCATCAAGCGACATGAAAGGTATGTTGACTGCTTCTGGTTATAAATTTGATGCGAGAGATTTGTTACCGTATGAATTTCCAGATTATTCTGAATATAAAAAAAATAAAATAAAATCGATAAATTTAGGAAATTATATAAAATGGGACTATAATAAAAATGTTAACTTAATTAAAAAAGAATTAGGATGGCAATCAGATGAATTAGAAGGTGTACCAGATATTGCTAATCCTTTTTCCTCCAAAATTGAGTGTTATATGCAAGGCACAAGAGATTATATAAAATATTTAAAACGAGGATATTCTAGAATATCTCAAAATATGGCAAGCGAGCTTAGAAATAAAAATATTTCAATAGAAAAGGCGAGGAAATTAATTCAAAGTGAAGGCAAAGTTCCACCATCACTAAAAATATTTCTTAAATTTACTAACTTAAAAGAGAAAGAGTTTAATAATATTGTTAAAGAAAGTACAGTTTACCCACACAAATTTAAGCCAAGTACAGTGAAAGCAAAAAAAACTTCAGATTTTGATCAATGGTACAAAGAATAAAAAAAAAGTCATGATTGGAATATTAGATTATGGAGCTGGAAATATACGATCACTTAGAAATGCACTATTAAAGATTAAGCAAAAAAATTTCATAGTAAAAGTTAAAAAAGACTTAGATAAGTGTTCGAAGTTAATTATCCCTGGTGTTGGATCATATTTTAGAGCTATTACAAAGCTTAAAAAAAAAAAACTAATACATTCAATTAAAGAATTTGCAAAAAAAAAACCTGTTCTAGGAATTTGCTTAGGAATGCAAATATTATCAAAATTTGGTTTTGAGGAAAAAAAAACAAATGGCCTTAATTTAATTGATGGAAAAGTTATTTCACTTTATCCCCACCCCTCTGAAAGATTTTCACATGTTGGATGGAATGAAATACAATTCAAAACTAATAGTAAAATCTTTAAAAATATAAAAAAATCATCTGAATTTTATTTTTTACATTCATTTCATTTTGTAGCTAAATCAAAAAAAAATGTTTCCAGTTATGCAATTTTTAAAAAAAAAATTGTTTCATCAGTTGAAAAAGGTTATATTTATGGTGTTCAATTTCATCCCGAAAAAAGTCATGAAACTGGGTTAAAATTGCTTGATAACTTTTGCAAAATTAAGTGTTAAAAAAAAGAATTATACCAACATTTTTATTCAGAAATAATCGTTTAGTAAAAGGTGTTAATTTTAGTAATTATAGAGATATTGGCGAACCTAAATCTAACATAAAAATTTTTAACAGCCAAAATACTGATGAAATAATTTTTATAAACATAGATAAAAAAAAAAATATTGATAGTCTTTGTGCTATTTTGAAGGATGCTTCAAAATATTGCTTTATGCCACTAACCGCAGGAGGAGGGATACGTTCGTTAAGTGATATTAAAAGATTACTAGTATCTGGAGCAGACAAGGTTTCTATAAATTCAAAAATTTTGGAAGATATAAATTTTTTAAAAAAAAGTTCTACCGAGTTTGGTTGTCAATGTATAATTGTTGGTATAGACGTAAAAAAAATCAATGGAAAGTATAGAGTAATGAAAAACTACGGTAAAACTATTTATAAAACAAGCTTAGAGGATTATATAAAAATTTGTAAAGATTGCGGTGCGGGAGAATTTTTTATAAATAATATAGATCGTGATGGAACCAGAAACGGCTATAATTTAAATTTAGCAAAAAAAATTGAGTCATTTACAGATTTACCTATTATTTTTACCGGAGGTGCGAATAATTTTAATGATCTATATCAATTATTCAATTGCACGAAAAATACTGCTGCCGGATGTATGAGTTTATTTTGTTTTGGAGATAATAGCCCAATAAGAGCAAGATCGTACTTAAGAAATAGAAATATTAATGTAAAACAAAAATAAATACTACTAAACTAATTATATGAATAAATTTATAGTTGTAATACCCGCTAGGATGAAATCAAAAAGATTACTGGGCAAGCCTTTAATAAAAATAAACGGTGTTCCTATGGTTATAAGAACTTTTAATCAATGCGCTAAGGCAGTTGCTAAAAAATTTTTATATATTGCTACAGATAGTCTAAAAATAAAAAGAGTATGTAATCAATATGGCGCAAATGTAGTTATGACCTCTAAAAAATGTTTAACAGGCACTGACAGGGTTGCAGAAGTCTCAAAAAAAATAAATTCAAAACTTTACATTAATGTTCAAGGAGATGAACCTATATTTAATCCTAATGACTTAAAAAAATTAATTAATCTAAGTTTAAAAAATCCAAAAGAAATAATTTCAGGTTACAGTAAAATTTCCCAGGAGAGAATGTATAATGATTTAAATGTTCCAAAGTTTGTATTAGACAAAAATAATTATTTATTATACGCAACTAGAGCTCCGGTGCCGTCAAATAAAAAAGGCATTTTTAAATCTTCATATAGACAGATATGTGCATATTCGTTTCCAAAAGATACACTAAATTTTTTTTATAAATTCAAAAAAAAAACATTTTTAGAAAATATTGAGGATATTGAATTATTAAGATTTATAGAAAACGGAATGAAAGTTAAATGCATCAAAATGTCAGGAAATTCCCTAGCGGTTGATAATAGTTTTGACCTGAATTTAGTAACACGTATTATAAATAAAAATAAAAAACTTTATGAATAAATAAAATATATTTTAAATGTTTGAAAATTTTAATAAAATCCTTAAAACCAATATGATTGGTACACAAAATCTTTTAAGATATTATATTTTTAATAAAATCTTTAAATTCTTTTTTATAAATAAAAAGAGTAAATTTTTTTCCTTTTCTAAAGATGGATACATAAGATTAGAAAAAATAAACCAAGATATTATTTTTAAAATTATAAATGAGATCAAACAACAGAACCTAGATCTAAATACACCTAGTTATGATATTCCCTTAAGCAATGAATTAAAAAAGTTGCTATTTGATTTAGTAAACAATTATATAAGTAAAAATATTTATGAATTAGAACAAATATATAACTTTAAATTAGTACTTAGCAACTTGGAGCTAAAAAGAAATAATTACTTTAATAAGTCTGAGCACGAATTTGAAAGCGTATATTCTGAAGATTATCACGAGGATAAGTATATTTGCACACAAATAAAGCAATTTATTTACTTAAGTGAAGTAAGTGAGAAAGACGGACCGTTCAGTTTTTTTAAAATAAACGACAGTAAAAATTTTATTAAAGAAAATAATTTATTTAATCGCTTTAGCCTAAAAATTAATGATAAAAAAAATATAAATTCAAAAAATGAAATATTTTTTTTAGGAAAACCTGGAGATAACTTGGTTGTTGACACATCTGAATGTTTGCACAGAGCAAATATTCCAGAAAAAGGAAATTATAGAGACATGTTAACAATCACATATAATATTGTTGCAGATAAAAAAATAAAATCAATTTGGTCGTTAATTGATCGAAATGCAGATTTTTGGGTCAAAAAGAATACAAATTATTTATCAAAAAAATTATCAAAACCAAGTTCGTATTATCAATTAATTAAAATATTTTTTTCATTTATTTTTTTTAAAGTCTTTTACATCAAATTTAAATGATTATTTTAATTCCTCTTGAAATAGGTTTAAGAGAAGTAGAATCAAAAACTTTCTTGTCATTTTTTTTAGCAAAAGAATGTAATGCTAAGATATATCTCTTTAATAAGAGAGCAATATTTAAAAAAATAAAATATTTTGAAAAATGTATTTTTATTGATAAAAGTCTATCTGTAACAAAAATAAACTTCCATAAACATATAACCGAAAAAAATTATTTGACAAGTATAGATGAGGAGGGTCCATTATATAATTGGGATAAGTTTACTTTTAATGCTAGAAATCCAGATGAAATTTATGAGAGACTTACAGCAAATTTTTTGCAAAGCAATTATGAAAAACAATACTTTAAAAAAAAATTTCAAAAAAAACTTTTTGTTGTTGGTCATCCTAAATACGACTTATTAAAAAAACCATTTTCAAAAATTTTTGCTAATAGAAAAAAAAATTTAAAAAAAAAGTTTGGAAATTACATTTATTTTTCATCAAGTTTTAATTTTGATACAATTGGCGGGTATAAACAATTTATACTTTTTACCAAAAAAACTTATTTAACGAACAAAAAAAATTTTATTTTTTTTAAAAAATTTTTGAATTATCAAAAAAATGATTATAAAAATTATTTATTATTTTTAAATACTGCAAAATTTATCGCAGAAAAATTTCCAAAAAAAAATATAATTTTAAGACCTCATCCTTCACAGGATATTGAATTAGTAAAGAAAAGATTCAAAAATAAGCCAAAAAATCTACATATTATTTTTGAAAATAGCTTTATTTCATGGGTCAAGAATTGTGATTTCTATATACATTCGCATTGTAGCACTTCTATAGATGCTGCGTTACTGAAAAGAAAAATATTAAGAATTATTAGCAACGAAAAAATAGAGCAAGAAAAAAATCCTATAAATAAATACTTAGGATACACTTTTAAAAATGAAATAATGATTTATAACTACATAGCAAGTGTTTTTAACAATGAAAAAGTATATAATTTTAAAAAAAACAGAATTTCTCAAAACCATATTTATAATAGTGGAAGCAAATTAAGTTCCATTGAGCTAGCAAAATTTTTAAAAAAAACGTTTAAAAATAAAAAATCAAGATTAGTTTTATCTCAAAATGAAAATGAAATAAAAAAAAATTACATTGATATTTTTTTAGATTATATAAAAAGAAGTGTTAAAAAACTAATTTCTATTTATCATATTTATGTTTTTTTAGATCAATTTATAGATATGCCTTCAAATATTCTTTTAAGTAAGGAATATAAAGACCATAAAATGAAAAAAACTAATTTATCAGAAATTCCAAAAATTATTTTTAGATTAAATAAAATTGTTTTTAAGAAAAGTACAAAATCAATTATAAAGATAAAAAAAATAAATAGTGAGATATTTGAAATATCAAAAAATTAATGATTTAACTAGATGAATAATGAAAACTAAATATAAAAAATATAAATGTATAAATTGTGAAAAAAAAGATTTTAAATTAGTTTTTAATTACACTAAGCCTGACAAGTATGAGAAACAAATTGGCATAAATTTTTACAAGAAAAATTTTAATCGAAAAATATTTACTTGTAAAAATTGTGACTTTCATTTTTCTAATTATATTTTTTATAACAACCCAATGGATAAAATTTACAAGAAAAATTATAGAAGTAACAGGTTGCACAATCCGATGGTATTGCTAAAAAAAATTGTAAAGTTGAAATATAAGAACTCTGAAACTAAACAAAGGATTAATTTAATCAAAAAATATATAAAAAATTTAGAAAACTCAAGGATAATTCCAATAAAAAAAAAAAGAAAATTACTTGATGTCGGTGGAGCCAGTGGAATTTTTGCTTATGAATTTAAAGACAAAAATTGGTCCTCCGCTGTTCTCGACCCTTCGATACAAGGAAATTTTATTAAAAATCTTAATATTAGATACATTGAAAAAAAAATAAATAATAGATTGAAGTTGGATAAAAAATATGACCTTGTAACATTAAATTATACACTCGAACACATACTTAAACCCTTGGAAACGCTAAAAATTATTAAAAATTTTATCAATAAAAATGGCCTTTTATATATTGAAGTTCCTCACTCAATTTCATTTAAAAAATTAAAAAAACATGATGATATTTTTAACTCATGTCATTTATGGTTTTGGAATCCCTTTAATATATCTTTAATGCTTAAAAAGTTAAATTACGAAGTTTTTTTTATTAAATCTGGAAAAGAAATAAGAGGACATTATAGTCTCAAAATAATTGCAAGGCCAAAAAATTAAATGAAAAGAAAAATAAAAAATATATGTTTTGATATAGATGGAATAATTTGTACAGTTAACAAATCCAATAATTACAAAAAATCAAAACCGATAAAAAAAAATATCGAATTTATCAATAATTTATATAATTCTGGATATACAATTACTCTTCATACAGCAAGATACATGGGAAGGTATAAAAACAATCGTAAAATAGCTGAAAAAAAAATAAAAAGATTTACTGTTAAACAATTATCTGATTGGAATTTAAAATATCATAGTATTTTTTTTGGCAAGCCTAGCTTTGATTTAGTGATAGATGATAAATCCTTATTTTATGATAAAAAATGGATTTCAAAATTAAAGAGATACATTAATTGATGATAGATAAAAAAATTCCATACTGGATTAATACCAAATTTATTTCTGATAAAAGAGGCTCTTTATATAAATTTATAAATCACAAAGTTATAAAAGAAATAAAATTCAAATTAATAGAGGCACAAATTTCAGAATATAAAAAAAATGTATTCAGAGGATTTTATGCACAACTAGGCAGATCGAGTGAAATGAAATTAATACAGCTATTGGAGGGAAAAGTATTTTGGTTTACTATAAATTTAAAAAAAAATAAATATTATGGAAAGGTTGATATTTTTAGTTTAAAGAAAAATAAGCTTTTATTTGTTCCTAAAGGTTATGCACATGGCTCATATTCTTTGGATAATTCAAAAGTTTTAGTGTTAGCAAATAACATTTATAATAAAAAAGATTACTTAGGAATTAATTATAAAGACAAAAATGTATTTAAAAAAATAAAAAGATATCTCAAAAAAAAAGTAATTATATCAAATTGGCATAAATCTTTTAAATCATTAGAATTACATGAAAAATAAAAAACTAGAATATTCAGCAGTTATATTATTAGGTGGAAAAGGAACAAGAATGGGATTTTTAACTAAAAAAAAGCCAAAAGGACTTCTAAAAATTGGAAAATATACGATTTTATCTCACTTATACACACAATTAAAATTACTAAAAGTTGATGAGATATTTTTATGCCTTGGATATCATCATAATAAAATAATAGAATATTGTAAAAAAAGAATAGTCAAAGACTCAGCCAATATTTTAGATAGTTTAAAAAAAAAAAATATCAAAGAGCCAAATTTACATTTTTCATGTTTAGATAAAGACAGTTCAACATCTGAAAGAATTTATAAATTAAAAAAAAAATTAAATCATAAAAACTTAATTATATTATATGGAGATACTTTATTGAAATTAAATAAAAAAAAATATAAGTCTTATTTAATGAAAAATTTAAAATTTGACATTTTATTAACGTTATCGAATCCTAAAGAAAAATTTGGAATAGCGAAAATTCAAAACAAAAGAGTTATTTCTTTCTCTGAAAAGAAAGTTGATAAAAGAAAATGGGTTAATTCAGGTTGGATGGTTTTAAAAAAAAATGTTTTAAATCACATTAAGAATAAAAAATCAAATTTTGAAAGTTATATTTTTAATAAAGTCAAAAAATTTAAGATTATAGCTTTTAAAAATAAAAGCTTTTATTTACCCATTGATAATTTGAAAGATTTACAATATGCAAACTTGCAATGGAATAAAAACAGAAAGACTTGGTATTAATTGTGAAAAAAAATATTTTAATTACAGGGATAACAGGTTTTGTGGGCTCACATCTCGCAGATTTTATTATTAAAAATAAAAAGCAATGTAAAATTTATGGAATAAAAAGATGGCATTTATCAAGTATGAAAAATCTTAAACATATTTTTAATAAAATTCATTTTTTTGATTGTGATATAACTGATCCTATTTCTGTAGAAAATTTAATTAGAAAAAATAAATTTGATATAATTTTTCATTGTGCCGCAGAAAGTTTTGTTAGCCCATCTTGGGATCATCCTCATAGATATATGTCTGTAAATTATAATGGAACACTAAATTTTCTTGAGTCAATTAAAAAACATTCACCTAAAACAATAATCCATATTCCAGGTTCGGGAGAGGAATATGGTGAAATATACAAAAATGAAATTCCCATTAGACCAGAAACTGTTCTCAGGCCTGTAAATCCGTATGCTGTCAGTAAGATAGCACAAGATTTAATAGGATACGTTTATTTTAAATCTTTTAACATAAAAGTAATTAGAACTAGATCTTTTAATCATGAGGGTCCACGTCGAGAAAAAGTATTTGGTATATCTTGGTATGCTTACCAAATAGCATTAATTGAAAATAGATTAATGAAACCAAATATGGAGGTTGGTGAATTAAATGATAGAAGAAATTTTACTCATGTCAAAGATATTGTAGAGGCATATTGGTTATCTGTGGAAAAATGTAAACCAGGCGAACTTTATCTTGTAGGAAGTGAAGAAGATGAAAAAAATACTTTTACTTTTAAAGAGGCTCTTGAAAAGTTAATAGCTCTATCAAAAATTAAAAATATAAAATATAAAAAAGTTCCAAAATTTACGAGACCTACAAGGGTACCGAGACTAATTGCAGATACTTCTCAATTTAGGAAGTTAACAGCCTGGAAACCAAAGATATTATTTGATGATATCCTTTTAGACACACTTGAATTCTGGAGGGAAAAAGTTAAGAAAAAAGATTTCATTTAACTAAAGTTTTATGAAAAAAAAATTGAGTTATGTTGTATCTAAAACACCTCTTAGAATAAGTTTCCTTGGGGGAGGTACTGATATACCATATTTTTATAAAAAATATGGCGGAGCTACTTTTAGTATTGCAATAAATAAATTTGTATATGTAACTGTTAAAAGGCATTCTAAGTATTTTATAGAAAATTATAGATTAAATTATTACGACACAGAAATTTGTCACAAAATTTCAAAAATAAAAAATTCAATTATTAGAGAAACTTTAAAATTCTTTAAAATAAAAACTCCCTTATACATATCAGTTATATCTGATATTCCAACCGGATCTGGCCTCGGCGGATCAAGTAGTTTTATCATAGGTTTAATTAATGCTCTATGTAAACTAGAAAATATTAAAATATCTAAATTTGAACTATTGAGGTATGCAACTAAAATTGAAATTGATATTTTAAAAAAACCTATTGGAAAACAAGATCATATACCTGCAATTTATGGAGGCATAATATTTACAAAATATTTTAGAAATAATAAAATTTTCATCAATAAAATTAGAAATATAAAACTTAAAGTTCCAATAAATATCATATGGACCAATGTAAGTAGAGACTCTTATTTAACTCTTAATGATCAAAAAAAAAGATTAAAAAAAAACACAGCAAACTTAAAGGCTATGAAAAAACTTTGTGTAGAATTTTATCATACATTGGTTAAAAATAAAAAAATAGATCATAAAATTCTTTCAAAATATATCAATCAAAGTTGGAGACTTAAAAAGAAATTATCGCCTTTAATAATTTTTAAAAAAGCAGAAAAAATCATCTCCTTATTGCAAAAAAAAAATATTGGATCAAAATTACTAGGTGCTGGAGGTGGAGGTTTTATTTTATATCTAGGCAAGAAAAATAACAAAATTTTTAAAAATTATGTTTATGAAGAAGTAAAAATATATAATAATGGAACAGAAATAATTACTTTGCAAAAGGATTAATGAATATATTATTACTTGGAATTAATGGAGATATAGGAAAGTCTATATTAGAAAAAATTTACTCTAAAGAAAATAACTATTTTTTAACATTTAGTAAAAAAAAACCTGATTTAAAAAAAAAAAATTTAAAATATATAAGAATAGACTTTTCAAAAAAAAATAGTGTAAGAAAACAAATTAAGCTCTTAAACAAATTTAATTTTAACATTGTTATAAATAACGTAGGTGATAGCAACCCTTATAAAAACTTCACTAGTCTTTCAGATGAAGATATATATCAATCTTTTAATATAAATTTTTTTTCTCCTTTTAAAATAATATTTTCAATATTAAAAAGAAACATTAAGCTAAAAAAAAAATTAAATATTATTAACATAAGCTCAAATACTATAAAATATTTGGGATCAGATAAAAACTTTCCATATTTTATTTCAAAGTCTACTTTAGAAACAAGTCTAAAATTTATTTCAAATAAGTTTAGTAAAAATAAAATAAGAACAAATATTATAAGACCGGGATTAATAAAAGTTGAAAAAACAACCAAGCTCTTGGGCTATTCTAAAAAAAATTTTAAAAAAAGACAAACTCTTATTCCAACAGGCAGGGCTGGTAGACCTGAAGACATATCTAATCTAGTAAAATTTCTATCAGATGAAAATAGTGAATATATTTATGGTCAAGTTATATCTGTGTCTGGTGGGGAATAATTTATTTAATTCTTGCTAAATATTTTAAATTATTCAATAAATTTGATTTAGGTTTAAAATTTAATTTGTTTATTTTTTCAGTATTAGCATAAAAATTACTTTTAATTTTTTTTCTATCATAAATAATTATAGATTTTGAATTAATATATTTCTTAAGGGTAAAAGCAATCTTATATGGGCTAAAATGTTTTCCAGTTCCAATATTGTAGATGCCATTAGAGCTCGTATCACAAAATTTTAATATTAGCTTACATACATCATCAACATAAATAAAATCTCTTGAGGCAAATGGTTCTTTTAACTCTATCTTTTTGTTTTTTTTTAAAGAGTCAATTAAATAAGGAATTAAAGACCCTTTTCTTTGATATCTTCCATAAACATAAAATAATCTAAGCCACATTATTTTACAGCTTTTTGAAAATTTCTTCTTAATGAATTTATATGTATCAATTTTAGCTTTAGAAAAGTAACTAAATCTAGTTATTTTTTTGTTCTCTTTGCATTGACCATCCAAATTACCGTACTCGAAACACGATCCTGTTACTAGAATTTTTTTTAAACTCTTCACTTTGATAAGATTAAAAAAAAATTTTTTTTGACCATCAAGATTTTTCTTTGATATTTTTTTACTAACTTCAGGATAGCCAGCCCACGCTAAATGTATTAGTATTTCTGGATTAAATTTTTTAATTTCGTTTATTGATATTTTTGAACTGTAAATGTCTGTATTTATTATTTTTAAATTTGATTTTTTTTTTAAGTTTCTTCCAATCAAGCATACTTCGTTATTATTTTTATCTATAAATTTTATAAGATTTTTTCCGATGAAACCTGTGGCACCAGTAACTAAAATTTTCATATTATAATTTTTTTATAAATGGTGATAAATTATCCTTTTTAGAAATATTTTTAATTTTAATTGGCCATTTAAACTTGAAAATTGGATCTTTGTAATTTACGAGACACTCGTGAGTTGGATTGTAAAATTCACTACAATAATAATGAACTATAGTATTATTTTTTAATGTAAGAAAAGCATTTGCACACCCTTTAGGAATATGAAGTAAATACTTATTTTTTTCTGACAATCTAAAACTTAGCCATTTTCCATAGGTTTTAGATTTTTTTCTTAAGTCCAATACTATATCATATATTTCACCTTTTAAACATGACATTGATTTATCTTCTTGGAATGGTTTTTTTTGGTAATGAAATCCCCTTAAAGTACCTTTCTTATAATTTACCGATATGTTTGCTTGTTTAACTTTATTTTCAACTCTGTTTTTATAAAACTCTGAATTACAAAAATGTCTTCTAAAAAGACCTCTTTCATCTTTAAAGATATTTGGCTTAATTAAATAAACACCTTTAATTTTTTGTTTTAAAAATTTCATAAATCAATGAAAGACAAACTAGAAAATTATTAAAGATATTTTTAAAAAAAATCAAGAAATTAAATTTTTTTGTATGAAAAAAAGAAAAAAAGTTTATATATAATGTATTATTCAATTGTAAATGAAAATAAATAATATTTCATTTTTTCTAAAAAAAAATCTAAATGCGATTTCAAAAAATATTTGTTCGTACGACACAAAAAAATTTACTTTATTTATTAAGTTATTAAAGGATATTAAAAAAAGCAAAAAAAAAGTAATGATCATGGGTAATGGAGCAAGCGCATCCATAGCTAATCATTTTGCAACAGATTTGACGAAAATCGCAGGAATTAAAACTATAAATTTTAATGAATCAAACCTGATAACTTGTTTAGCTAACGACTATGGCTATGAAAATTGGTTAAAAAAAGCTTTAGAATTTTACGCAGATAAAAATGATTTAATTATACTAGTGAGCAGTAGTGGAAAATCAAAAAATATTTTAAATGCAGCAAAATATGGAAATACTAAAAATATAAAAATTGTCACGTTTTCTGGTTTTAAAAAAAATAATCCTTTAAGTAAATTAGGCAGAATCAATTTTTGGGTCAATAGTAAAAAATACAATCACATTGAGACAGTTCATTTAACCTGGCTTCTTTCTATAGTAGACTTTTTAAAAAAAAAATAAAATGTCAATTTTAATTACGGGATCTTCAAGTTTTATAGGAAAAAAATTAATTACGAGATTAAAGCAAAAAAAAATTAGATTTATTGGTATAGACTCAAAAAAAGTTAATATTAAAAATTGCTTTAAAATTAATATTTGTGACAAGAACCTTAATAAAAAAATTAAACATAATATTAAATCAATTATTCATTTAGCTGCTATATCTAATTCAAAAGATTGTGCGAGTGATTTAATTACTTGTTATAAAAATAATGTATTAGGAACAATAAATATATTAAATTTTGCAAAAAAAAGAGGAATTAAAAAAATTATTTTTGCTTCCTCTGAATGGGTATATGGAAATAAAATAAACTTAAAATCTTTTAATAAAAATCTTAACATAAACAACATAATTGATGATTATTCATTATCCAAAATTTTATGTGAAAAAATTATAAGTAAAAATAAATCTTTAATATCTGTAATTTTAAGGTTTGGAATTATCTATGGTGATAGACATTACGGTTCAGCTGTTGAAAGTATAACTAATTCCTACTTTAAAGACTCTGTCATTAGAGTGACTTCAAAAAAATCGGCAAGATCTTTTATTCATGTAGATGACATAGTTGAAGCAACCATAAAATCTTTAAAAATAACAAAAAACTCAATTTTTGATATCCAAGGACCCGAATTAGTTTCAGTAAAAAAAATACTAGATTTACTATCAAAAAAATACCCAAGAAAAATAAAAATTAAAGAAATATCTCCAGATAATTTTAGTATAAGAAAAATAACAAACAATTATAATAAAAATTTGAATTGGAAACCAAAAATATTTGTGAGTGAAGGAATTAATCGTATATACAAGAAGTATTATAACAAACAGTAAATTATAAATTTATATAATGAAAGAACTTTACAAAATATATAGATACTGCATGAGGTCAAGAAATTTACAATTCAAAGTCAATTCATATGCAAAAAAAAGTAAAATTAATTTTCCGGTCCATTTTGCGTTTGGCCATGAATTTGTATCTAGTTTAGTAAAACTATTTATCGAAAAAAACGACAAATTAATTTTGTCACATCGAAATATACATTTTGTGTCGCTTTTTTCAAAAAATCCAGAGATTTATTATAAAAATTTATTTATTAACAAAAAAAAAAATAATTTAGGATCAATGAACTATCATGAAAAAAATAATCAGATAGCTTACACATCGAGTGTTCTAGGAAATAATTTTTCAGTCGCATGTGGTATCAGTTTTTTTGCAAAAAAAAAATCAGTAGTAATTTGTATTGCTGGAGACGGTGCAATAGAGGAAGGATCTTTTTATGAGACATTATCACTTGCAAAGTATTTAAATTTACCTTTAGTTTTTCTTATTGAGAATAATAATTGGTCTATGTATACAAAAATAAATGAGAGAAGATGTAATATAAATTTAAAAAAAGTGTGTGAATCTATGCAAATAAAATTTTTAAAACTACAATTAAAGAATTTTCAAAAAAGTATAAAAAATTATAAAAAAATGATCAATTATTGTAGAACTAATTCTTCACCAATAGTTTTAGAGCTTCCAGTTAAAACTTATGGTGATTTTAAAAAAAAAAAGTATGTAAATTATCATCATGGTGTTTTAAGCAATAACGTAAAAATTTATAATAAAATTTATTTTGAAAAAAACGATTTATTATTTCGGATTAAAAAAAAAATAAGATGACGAGCTTATCTCCAAAAGATTATGTAAATTTTTTTTTAAAAAAATTTATTAAAAAAAAATCATTAATATTTGGGCAAAATATCCTGGCAGGCTCAAGGGTGTCCGGTATCTCGAGTGGCTTTGAAAAAATAAAAAATGTGAATATCTTTAATACTCAAAATTCAGAGTCAAGCCTTGTTGGCCTTGGAATGGGAGCCATGATTTCGGGCAATTCAGCTTTATATGTAGCTAAACAATTAGATTTTATTCTTTTATCAATGGATCACATTGTTAATACTTATAATTCAGTTTTACTTCAGAATTCAAAAGGAACTTTTGTAATCGTAACTTATATTGTCGATACTAATACTGAAGGTCCACAATCAAGATTCAATTGTTTATCTGAGTTTGCTTCTATGTCTAAAATTAATTGCAGATACTTAATTTTTAAAAATGATATAGAAAAAAATATCAGTCTAGCACTAAAAAAAAAAGGCATGACAATACTTTGTTTAAGTCAGAATTATGCAAATATAAACAAATTTGATTTATACGATAATTTTAAAGATGTCGAAGTAGATAAAGATGGGAGATACACAAGATATAAGTTTGGAGAAAAAGTGACTCTAGTTTGCTATGGATTTTCGGCATATGAGATCGATCAAATAATTAGAAAAGATTATCCATTATCAGATTTGTTTATAATTACAGATCCTTTAAATTCAAACTTAGATCAAATAATTAAAAGTTCAAAAAAGACTAAAAAAACCATCTTATTTGACAATAGCTCTTCAAAAAATAAACATATTTATTATTTAGAAAGTAAATTAATGAAATTAAAAATCTCAATAGAAAAAAAAGTTTTTGACGATTCTATTAATGAATTAAGACCAAATAAATTTAAAAATAAACTAATATGAAAATTGACTTTAAAAAATTAGATTATGAATTCGATCTTAATGGATACATTGTTCTAAAAAATATCATACCGAAAAATATAATTGAAAAAGCAAATGAAAAATTAAAATTTTTTGAAACTTTAAAGCAAAAAAACTTACCAGATAATATTTATTTTGGAAAAGGTTATGATGCAAAAGATGTTTATATTTCAAATATATTAGAGGCTGATAAAGCTTTCGAATATTTTGCTCTAGAAAAAAATATAATAAAACTTTTATCCAGATACACTTTAAATTTTTTTCGACTTAATCACACGGTTGCAATGATAAAAAGATCTAAAGGTACCTATACTTATTTGCATATGGGAAATGTACCTCATCATCCGAAAGTTTTTTATATTTACAAAGATGGAAAAATATTTTCTAATATTACAAAAGTAGTATTTCCTATAAGCAATAATAAATTTAATGATGGAGGTTTTGCTGCCATCCCCGGCTCGCATAAGTCAAATTTTTTAAGACCATTTGATAATAATCCAAAAAGTAATTATCTACTTAAACATGTTGATGCCAGCCCAGGTGATGCAATTTTTTTTACTGAGGCTTTAACCCATGGAAGTTTAATTAATAATTCTGGAAAGACTAGAAGAATTTTATCTTACTGTTACTCAGTTAAGTATATGCCAGATTGGACAAAGTTTAAATTATCATATTCTAAAAAATATTTGAAAAATGCCTCTATAAAAATCAGAAAATTGATTAGCCTTAAAAAAGATTAATTGATGGAAATAGCAAAATTTTCAAAAAAATATCATGAATATTTTATATTTTTAAGAAGAAAGGATTTACAAGCTGCCATTGAACATGCTGTTTATATAAATGGAGCAGAAAGAATTAATATAATCGATGACTTAAACCAAGTAAATTCCAGAAGTTTTATACAGACAGATAATACACAAATTGACAATTTAATTAAAAATATTAAAAAAATTAAAAATTGTACCGTGTATTTCTTATTAAGAAACTGTTATTCAGATTATATATTAAACAAAAAAAAATTATTTATTTAAAAAACTATATTAAAAACTTTCGTATTGTTAATCACTTCAGTTACTATAAAGAAAAAAATTTTCAAACAACATCCTACTGTTATAAAATAAATAAAAAAATATCTGAAGCAAGTATTACAGGTTTAAAATTTAAGGAAAAAATTAGAATTTTATTTCCCAATTTTTATACAGTAGGAAAAATACCATTAAATTTAAGCTTATCGATTCAATTATTACTAAATAGACACTTAATTTTTTGTGGGAAGTATTTCTTTACAAAAAAGCAAAATACGGAAACTGTGAAGTCTTCAAAATTCTCACGTAATACAAAAAAAAATTTAGATAGATTGGATAAATATAAAAAAATACAAAATAAAAAAGTAGCGATGAAGGATTTAAGTATTTTAAAAAAAATCTTAAAAAATAAAAAAACTAATTATTATGAAATATTCTATTTAATTCAATGTTTTACAAGAACTTTAATATTTAATCACCTGAGAAAGTTTAATTGTTGCAAACTATTTTATAAACCAACTCTTAATCTAACAAGAACTAATATATTTAAGAATATTATTCAAATAGATGTAAATTCTCTTGTCACACCAGGTTTAGCTATAGATAGACATTGGAATTTAAAAAAAAATTATAAAAATAAGTTATCTTTACTATTTTTTGATAAAAATTATTTACATAGTAAGAAAAATTTTTACAATAGATTAGAATTAATGATAAAGTTTATAAGTTTTGTTTACTCCATTAAAGATTACTCCTTAGATGCAATAAATTTGAAAAATAAATTAAAAAATAATTTAAAAAAAATAAGACATTCTAGTTAATAAATTTATTATGAGAATATATTATGAAATAGAAACTTTAAAAAGAGAACTTGACTCAAGAATTTTTTTTTCAATAATATCTGCATCAAGAGGCCATTCTGTAGTTATAGGAAAAAAAAATAGATTACTTAGTAAAATAAAATACTTATCTCCAGGGGTATATATTTTCAAAAGTAACAGAGAAAATCCACAAAAATATAGTAAACAGTTGCGAAAATTAGGTTATTATATATTTGCTTCAGATGAGGAGGGTCATATTATTTTTAATAATGAGACAACTTTAAAAAGAAATCCAATTGATGCCTTTAATGTTATAGATAAATATCTGGCTTGGGGAAGCGAGCAAGCAGATATTTTAAAAGACGAATATAAAAAAAAAATTGAAAATAAATTAATAATCTGTGGAAATCCAAGATTGGATATTCTTAAAAATCCTGTAAATAAAATTTTTTTAAAATCAAGTGAAAAAATTCAAAAAGAGTATGGTGAATTTGATCTATATATTAGTGCTTTCCATAGATATAATGCTTTGGGAAACAATAACAGCTGGGAAAAAATTTTAAAAAATGCATCTTTTCAAAACGAAAAAGTTAAAGAAACGGCTTATAATATTTTTCATACACAAAAAAAAAATATGGTCGAAACAATTAATTTTTTAAATTTTAATTCTAAAAAATTCAAAAAAAAGTTAATCATTAGACCACACCCAAGTGAAGATATTTCTACTTGGAAAAATAAGTTAAATAAAGATTTAAAAGATTCAGTGATTATTGATCATGAAAGTACAAATGCTTGGATTTTAGCTGCAAGAAATGTTTTAAGTTTTTACTCGACATCTTTACTAGAGGCATTTATTCTTGGCAAGATTCCATACATCCTGCAATTTTCAGATGGAAAATATTTTCAAAATCTTAATTTATATAATTGTTGTGAACAAATTATTAAGCCTTATGATTATGAGGAATTAATATCTAAAATTGAAAAGTGTAAAAAAACTTTTTCCTTTAAAGATAGAAAACAATCTTTATCTTATTCATTCTATAATTTAGACAAATTTAACCCTGATATTGTTTGCAAAGAAATAGAGAAAATGTTCCCTAATGAAAGATTTAAAAAAAAAGATAGGTTTACAAATAAATTGTGTTTTACTTATTTTAAATTGTCTCAAAAATTTAGAAATTTTTTTATTAATAAAAATAATTTTGAGTCAAAAATATATTCTCAAAAAAATCCAGGTTTTACTATAGAGTATATTTTTCAAAGGATAAAATCTATGGGATTGTTGTTGAATATAAAAGATTTGACGTGTAAAGAATTATACCCAGGCGTGTTTGAAATAACGAGAACAAATGACTATTAATTTAATTATTATAAAAAATATATCGATAATTAGTCAGACAGATATAAATTATATTAGTTATAATTTTAAAAAATTAAGTGAAAAAAACTAATGAAAATATTTGTTACAGGTGCATCAGGTTTTATAGGCTCTCATTTAGTTGAAAAATTAGTTCTCAAAGGTCATAAAGTTAAAGCCTTGGTTCCCTATAATACGGAAAATAGTTGGGGTTGGATTGATAGTTTCAATTTAAAAATTAAAAAAAAAATTGATATAATTTCAGGTGATATTACAGATCAAAATTTAATTTTAAAAGAAACAAAGAAATGTGATATTATTTTTCATTTAGCTGCTCTTATTTCAATTCCTTATTCATATAAATCGCCAAGAAGTTATATGTACACAAATATCATGGGAACTTTGAATATCTTAGAAGCAGGAAAAATAAATAAAGCAAAAAAAATTGTTATTACTTCGACTAGTGAGGTTTATGGTTCAGCTCAATATATTCCTATAGATGAAAAACACCCTCTCAATGCACAATCTCCATATGCAGCAAGCAAGATTGCAGCTGATCAAATAGGCTTATCATATTTTAAAAGTTTTAATCTTCCAGTTACTATTATAAGACCTTTTAACACTTTTGGACCAAGACAATCCCAGAGAGCTGCAATTCCAACAATCATTTCCCAGATATTAAATAATAACAAACATATTAAATTGGGAAATCTTAAATCTTCACGTGATTTTACTTTAGTACACGATACAGTAGACGGGTTTATCAAGACAATAAATAATAAAAAATGTATTGGCCAAGTTATAAATTTAGGTACTGGTTCACATTTCACAATTGGGGAAACCGTAAGATTAATTTCTAAAATTTTGAAAAAAGATATTAAAATTGAAATTGACAAAAAAAGAATTAGACCAAGCAAAAGTGAGGTTGACCGTTTATTATCAAATAATAGTAAATCAAAAAAAATTTTAAATTGGAAACCAAAATATTCAGGTAAACTTGGTTTTTATAAGGCTTTAGAAATCACTATAGATTGGTTTAAAGAGCCTAAAAATTTGAAGTTATACAAATCTGACATATATAATGTCTAAAAAAAAAATTATTTTTTATTCCGGAAGTAGGGCAGATTATGGCATCTTAGAGCCAGTTATAAAAAATTTAAAAAAAAAAGCTGATTTATTTTTAGCAATAGGCCCCCATCATTTTGTAAAAAACTTTGGTTTTTCTAAAAAACATATAAATAAAAATTTGTTTAAAAAAACTTATAATTGTAAGTCAAAAATAAATTATAATAATGTTGATATTAGTAAATTTTTTCATTCATCAATTCTACAATATAAGAAAATACTAAAAAATCTAGATCCTGACCTAGTTGTTGTTTTGGGCGATAGATATGAAGTTTTATCGTTTGTATTAGCATCCTTTTTTCAAAATAGGAAAATTTGTCATTTACATGGTGGCGAAAAAACATCAGGATCTTTTGATGACACTATACGTCATGTTATAACAAAATTTAGTGACTATCATTTTGCAACAAATGCTAAATACAAAGAAAGAATTTTATCTTTAGGTGAAAAAAGCAAAAATATTTTTAATTTTGGATCCATTGGAGCAGAGAATATAAAAAAAATTAAATTTTTTAATAAAAAAGACATATTATCAAAACTTAATATTTCTAGTAAAAAAGATATTATTCTTGTTACTTTTCATCCTGAAACTAACACATCAAAATCTTATAAATTTCAAATAAAAACTTTCTTATCTGGGTTAAAAAGATTTAAAAATTATTACTTTATATTTACTTCCAGCAATGGTGATCCTGGTGGGGATTTGTTTAATTCACATATTAGAAAATTTGTTAAATCAAATGAAAATTCAAGTTTTTTCTATACTTTAGGAACAAAAAACTATTTAAATATTATGAAACATTCAAAAATGGTTATAGGAAATTCATCAAGCGCTATAATAGAAGCGCCATCCTTTAATTTGCCTATATTGAATATTGGCTCTAGACAAAATGGAAGAGAGTTATCTAAAAATATTTTCAATTGTAAAATAAAAAAAAAAGAAATAGAAAAAAAAATTCAAAAGTTACTTTCACTTAAGAAAAGAAATAATACTCAGAAAAATTTAAATTATAAAAAAAACTCTTCAATAAATATTTCGAACAAAATTTTATCCTTGGTTAGTAAAAAAAAAGAATTTAAATATTTTTATGATAACAAAAAATAAAAAAATTAATATAATTGCTGAAATAGGAGTTAATCATAATGGTAAAATAAATTTGGCAAAAAAACTTATCAGATATGCAAAATATTCTGGAGCAGATTTTGTTAAGTTTCAAAATTGGAAGGCAGCAAGTTTAGTTACTAAGAATGCTAAAATGGCCACCTATCAAATTAAGAATACTAAAAAAAAAATTAAACAAATTGATTTGTTAAAACCACTAGAATTAAAAGAACAAGATTATTTTCTCTTAAAAGATTTTGCAAAACTAAAAAATATAAAATTTATTTCCTCACCTTTCGATGAACAAAGCTATCAATTTCTTGTAAATAAGATGAAATGTAAAATAATAAAAATTCCTTCTGGTGAAATTAATAATTTTTTAATGTTGAATAATGTGAATTTAAATCGTCATAAATTATTTATATCGACTGGTATGGCAAGCATGTTGGAGATAGCTAATTGTTTAAATTTTATTGCTAAAACTAAAGTTTATAAAATTAATAAGGATAAGATTAAAATATTAAATAAAAAAAAACTAAACTTTCTTAAAAAAAAAATAATTCTTATGCACTGCGTAACTGATTATCCAGTATTAGAAAATTTTGCAAACTTAAGTGCTATAAAAACAATGAAAAAGGCATTTCAACTTCCTATAGGTTATTCCGACCACACAAAAGGCAGCATTGCTGCAATTATTGCTGTATCTTTTGGTGCTGTTTTAATTGAAAAACATTTAACTTATAATAAAAATTTAGATGGGCCTGATCATAAAGCATCTTTAAATCCTGCAGAGTTTAAAATAATGGTACAGAGTATAAGAACATTTGAAAAAATGGTGGGGAATGGCATAAAATCACCACAAATTTGCGAAAAAGGTAATATGAACATTGCTAGAAAAAGTATTGTAGCTAAACAAAAAATTAAAATAGGAGAAATCTTTACAATGAAAAATATTACTGTTAAACGCCCTGCCGGAGGTAAAGATCCATCTAAATTTTTCAAATTTTTAGGGAAGAAAGCTCGAAAGAATTATACAAAAGATCAAAAAATTTAAATGAAAATTTTATCAATTTATCCTTACACACATATTTCCTCGGCTGCATTAATGATAAATGGTAAAATTATTGCCGCCGCTCCTGAAGAAAGATTCAACAGAATTAAAATGAGTACTGCTTTTCCATTTAAATCAATAGATTGGTGTCTCAATAAAAAAAACCTAAAATTAAAAGACATAGATTTGATAACTATTCCATGGAACCCTGCAATTAATATTAATTCTGCATCTTCAAGATGGACTAATGATTTAAGATGGAGAGGCGAAATGTTATCAAACATTCCAATAAATTTAATGAAAATTTTAGATACTAAACCCTCTAAAGAAATGATGATAAGTTTTAACGATTTAAAAGTAAGTTATTTAAATCATCATGAATGTCACGCAGCTTCAGCTTTTTTTACATCTCCCTTTAAAAATTGTGATATTTTGACAATAGATGGCCATGGAGAGCAAGACACATGTTTTCTTGGCACTGGAAAAAATAACGATATTAAAGAAATTAAGACAATCAAATATCCTCACTCAGCTGGATTATTTTATGGAACGTTTACTGATTTTTTTGGTTTTAAAGCTGACTCTGATGAGTGGAAAGTTATGGCTTTATCATCATATGCAAGAAAAAAGAATATTTATGATAAAAAAATTGAAAAACTTTATAAGTTAACGGTCGATGGATTTGAGTTAGATTTAAGTTATTTCAATTTTTATACTTTTGATAAAAAAAGAAATTTCTTTAATGAAAAATTTGAGAAACTTCTTGGAAATCCAAGAGTTAAAAATAAAAAGATTGATAGAAAATATTATCTAATCGCAGGTGCAATGCAGAGAGCCTTTGAAAAAATAGTATTTCATCTACTTAAAATTTTGAAGTCTCAAGGATCGAAATCAAATAACTTGGTATTAGCAGGTGGGGCGGCAATGAATTGTGTTTTCAATGGTTTATTGGATAAAAGTAATTTATATAGAAATAATTATATCCCAGCTTATCCCGATGATTTAGGAGTCTCCATTGGAGCTGCTTACTTAGCTCATTCTAGGTTTAGTAAAACCAAAAGAAGAAAAATTTTTCATGAAAAACATAATTATTATGGTCCAGGATTTAATAATAAGGAAATAAAAGATGAAATAATAAAGTCAAAATTAAAATTCATAGAGTGCAAAAAAGATTTAACAAGTATTACAGCAGAATATTTATCAAAAGGAAATCTCGTCGGTTGGTTTCAAGGTAATATGGAATTTTCTCACAGAGCACTTGGAAATCGGTCAATATTAGCAGACCCCAGGAATCCTAAAATGAAAGATATAGTAAATAAGGCTATAAAATTTAGAGAAGGCTTTAGACCTTTTGCACCAGCTGTATTAGACAAAGAAGCATATAGAATATTTGAAATGAAAAAAAAAGATAAAGTTTATTTTATGGAAAAAGCAGTTAAGGTTAGAAAATTTTGGAGAAAAAAAATACCAGCCGTTACTCATGTGGATGACACCGCTAGAGTTCAAACTGTTATAAAATCAATAAACCCCATTTTTTATGATTTAATATCAGAATTTGATAAGATTACTAAAATACCAGTTTTATTAAACACATCTTTTAATTTAAATGGCGAACCAATAGTTTGCTCTCCAAGTGATGCTATAAGAACTTTTTTTTCATGTGGATTAGATATTTTGATCTTAGGAAACTATATAATAAAAAAAAATGATTAATTTACAATTATTAAAAACAAATCTAATAAAAAGTAATTCATCAATATATGATGCAATCAGATCATTAAATGAATCCAATGAAAAAATTTGCTTAGTTTTAACTAATAAAAAAAAACTATGTGGAGTAATTACAGATGGAGATTTAAGAAGAATTATATTAAAAGAGAAAAATTTTGAAAAAAAAATTTTAAGATTTTTAAAAAAAAAATTTACTTCTTTAAAAGAAAAATCTTCATTTATTGAAGCAAAAAAAATTTTTCTAAAAAAAAAAGATATTGAGTATATTCCTATACTTAAAAAAGATAATTCTTTAAAGGGTCTATTTAGAAGAAAGGATATTTTAAAAGAAAATAAATATGAAAACGAAGTATTAATTTTAGCAGGCGGACTAGGAAAACGATTACATACGTTGACTGATTTTTATCCAAAACCAATGTTGAATGTCGGCTCAAGACCTCTGTTAGAAAGTATACTTATCTCTCTTAAATCATCTGGATTTAAGAATGTAAATATTTCTGTTAATTATTTACAAGAAAAAATTAAAGATTATTTTGGTAATGGAGATGATTTAAAACTTAAAATAAATTATTTTTCAGAGAGAAAAAAGTTAGGAACCGCAGGACCATTATTTTTTTTAAAAAAAAGAAAATTGAAAAAAACTATTATAGTTTTAAATGGTGATATTTATACAAATTTAAAAAAAGAAAACCTTTTAAGTTACCATTTAAAAGAAAAGAATGATCTTACAATTTGTTGTCATCCGTATACACACAAAATCCCATATGGTGTTATTGAATTTAATAAAAAAAAAAAATATTTAATTAATGAAAAACCAAATCTTACTTATTTGGTAAATTCAGGCATTTATTGTATTGAGCCGAAACTTTTAAATTTTCTCAAAGATAATAAATATCAAGACATGAATGATTTTATAAATTTATTAAAAAGAAAAAAAAAGAAAATAGGTCTTTTTAATGTTCACGAAAATTTATATGACATTGGTGATTATAATAAGCTTATTGAAGCAAGAGAGTTTAAATAGTGTTAAAAAATAAAAAAGTAATTTGCATTATCCCTGCAAGAAAAGGAAGTAAAGGTCTTAAGAATAAAAATATAAAAAGACTCATGAATATCCCATTAATTGCATGGTCAATATTAGTTGCAAAAAAATGTAATTTGATTGATGAAATAATTGTTAGTACAGACTCGAAAAAAATTTCAAAAATAGCAAAAAAATATGGTGCAAAAGTCCCTTTTTTAAGACCTAAGAACTTAGCAACAGACAAATCTAGCTCATTTGAGGTTTTAAAGCACGCAATAAATTTTTATAAAAACAAAAAAGTTTTTTTTGATTATGTTTTATTATTAGAGCCAACTTCTCCTTTAAGAGATTATAAAGATGTTAATTTATGTCTTAAAAAAGTTTTAAAAAATAAAATTGATGCAATGGTAAGTGTAACAAAAGTAATAAATCAACATCCA
>MDTE01098532.1_pt1 | contig 34364 bp, 32 predicted proteins | sample 811231 | NCBI WGS metagenome assembly MDTE01 (sample SAMN05326651, study PRJNA326480) | marine metagenome | isolation source: seawater | place: Indian Ocean: Red Sea | collected 2010
ATCTCTATAATCTATTTAATAATAATGATTTCATTTAGAGCAAATACTTTATATCAAATATATTTTTTTATACCCATTTTGTTTATTACTGCTTTAACTCTAAATATACGATTTTCAAAAAAATTATTAATCGTAAATAAAATATATATATGCATAGCTATGACCTTCTTAATTTTATCTGCACTTAAATCTACATCCAATATATTAAACCTAAACAAATTTATATTTTATGATAATAATCAATCAATATGCATAGCACAGCACTTGGACTATACTTTAAAAAATACACCAGCAGGGCTCTGTAAAAACTTTAAAATTGAATCTATGAAAAAGGAAAAATATAATAAATGGTGATAATTAAATAATTTATTTGAATTTAATATAAATTAATTTTTTTCTTTTATTAAGTAGAAAGTTTTTGATTATTAAATAAATTTCTAATTTAATCAAAATTAAGGCGATTGATAAATTAAAAACAATATATTAAAGTTTTATACTTAAAGAAATTATAACTTCTATGTGCTATGCTAATCCTTTTAGTTTGGGGCCATAGCTCAGCTGGTAGAGCACCTGCATGGCATGCAGGGGGTCAGCGGTTCGAGTCCGCTTGGCTCCATCAAGAATTTCGCCATTTTTAACTAATAGTTTGACCAATTTTTTCAAAAAAACAATACGTTTCAATAAGGTAAAATATATCAAAATATGAACCATCTGCAACAAGAAAGTTTTGCAAATATGTATTTAGGATATGTAGTAATTGTAATTTTTACAATCTTTGTTAAAGCTAATTCTATAAATAAAAACTTACTTTTTTTAAATTATAGGCACAAAAAATATACAATCAAAGGAAAGAAAATTATTTCCTAAAATGTTGAGCTTATGAAGAATATATTAGAGGCATTTTGGCTCCGTCCAGAAACGGCATTATGGAGATCAAGAGATATTCAAGTAATAAGGGAAAGTGATTTTAAATTTAATGGTAAATGTCTTGATATGGGTGGAGGAGATGGGATATTCACTTTTTTATTGAATGGAGGAAGGCTTAATCTTGAATTTGATGCTTATTATTTCGCAAGTAATTTAGATAAGCATGTTAAAGGTAAAGACATCTATGATTCAGAAATAAAGGATATTTCAAATCTAAATAAAATTGTTTTAGAAAAACCAGAAAAAATAGATATTTTAAATTTCGATCATAAAGTAAATTTGCTAGAAAAATCAAAACTTTTAGATTTATACTCTCAATTTATAAATGGAGACGCCAATAAGTTTTTGAAAATAAAAAATAATACATTTGACAGTATTTTTTCTAATATTGTCTATTGGATAAATGATTCTACAAATTTATTAAATGAACTTTCGAGAATTGGAAAGCCAAATTCAAAACTCCTATTTTTGGTTCCAAACTCTAGATTTTTGGAAAAAAGCAATTTATTTAAATACAGGAATTTCAAGTTTGAAAAAAAATTTCTAGAAATTTTGGATAGAGGTAGATATACTGCAAACTTTAATACTATCAAAAGTAAAGAAGAGTGGACTTCAATAATTGAAGAAACAAACTGGAGAATTTTAGAAAATAAAAGTTACTTGTCAGATGACTTAATAAGCTATTGGGATATAGCTTTAAGGCCATACAGTCCATTTTTAATAGATGCCTTTAATAAATTAGAGCCAAAAGATAGGCTTAGAATTAAAAAAACTATATAAAAGATCTTTATCCCATTGCAAAAGGTTTTTTAGACGCACAAAAAGAACTTGAAGAAAAAAATGGATGTAATTTCGAATTATTTTACTGTACTAATGAAAAAGAAAATTAATTTTCTAGAAACTTTACTTGCGATATAGTGCTTCCAATACTCCCTAAACTTAATAATTATTACCAGTTTTTTAAGCCATAATTTAATTTATTGCTTAGTGATAATTTATTTATCCAGGCAAACTTTGGTAGATTTGTCTGATTTTGCTACGTAAAGAGTTTATCTTATAAAAAAGTCAAGCTATGAAAGATACCTTAGTTTTGAAGTCAATTAAATGCCGATTTTTAATATTAGACAATATCAATTAATAGAAATTACTATTTCTAGATAAATATCATTGACATTGACTTATGAAAAGCCTCTCTTCATTTGAAGGATTAAATAGTTTTTTATCATCGATCTTTACTGGAGACATTCTTCTCATAGATAAATAAAATACTCCTGAAATATCATTATCGAGAACTTGCAAAATTATCAACTCAGGATTTAATTTAATTGTGGATTTAAGAATTTCTATTTGGTGAAAAATAGTTGTTCCAGATATGCCAGCGTTAAGAAATTGGAGATTTAAATTAGGGAATAGTTTTTCTGAATATTTATTTGATAGTGAAGTATATGTGTCATGATTAGGTAAATATGGACCGAAAGTAAAAGAATCCCCATAGACAATAATATGATTAGCGTCTTTTCTAATATCTGCCCGATTTCGAAACCCATTTTTATTTGTATAAACTCTATAAGGTATAGAAGGCATAATATTCCAAATATTAGATTTACTTGCAATAAGTTTGGAATTTATTTGATTAAAGTCCACATTTTTCTGCTTAACTTTCGCCTTGCTATTTTTAAAGATTTGAGCTGTTTTAGATGATATTTTATTTGCTATAATTTGATTTCCAAATCTAGATAGATGTCCATTCTCTGGATGAAGAGACCATACATTATATGCACTACTATTTCTTAAGTCTTGAGATAGATCAAAAAATTCAACTGAGTATTTTTTGGCAATTTTATTAAAGAAACTCTTATGGAGATCCTCTTCATCAGAGGGAAGATATAATAATATTATCTTTGAATTCTTTGAAATTTCTAGAAATTCTTTAAATCCATTCTCATATTTTGCATAAAGAATTTCATTTAAATATTTATTTTTATTTTTATAATTTTTATTAAAACATTTGTATTCAGGTAGATTAGTTACTTTTTTTGTACCTCCAAATTTATGCACATCAATATATGTTTTAACCTTCTCCGTAAATTCAAAAATAGCAAGTTTTGGGAAATTCCTTCTGCTCAAAAAAATTCTTAGGCCCAACTCAATTAATATTATGAATGATAAAAAAATTAATAAATTGGTAAAAATTATTTTCTTATATCTTTTATTAGTCATAAATTAATACCTTGTACCTATTTTTGGAATAGAAAAAGTTGGTACTTTTATCCTAATTGCTGAAGATATAAATACCAAAATTTCTACTATATGAACAAAAAATTATATATTTTATTATTGAATTCTACATCTAAATTGCTCAAAGAGATTTACAAGTTGTAGGAAGATTTCTTGCACTGATATTAATAAGCTTGAATATAGCTATAAAATAATGACCTAAAAAGTACTTAATATCATGCTTATAGATTTAGAAAATTGAATTTTTTATATCTCTAATATGATGATATTTAATTAACTAGATAATAATTTTATTAATTGAAAAAACCCTCTGCTTTTTTAACCCCAATTCTTTGACCCGCATATTCAGCTTCGTTCTGAAAAAAAACTTATCTAACTTTAAACTGTTCTTTTCATATCTGTTTCATGAGCTCTTATTGCTTTCTCTTTTATTTCCCAAAAATCTGTAATGTCAACATAATAATTTCCATATAATAATTTTCTAAAGCATCCTCAAGAAATTTTTTCGTTTTAAGTTCCAAAAAATAGGAAAACGAATAAAGTAAAAAAATAAAATTTTTATTTTCAAATTCTAATGACTTTTTTACTTCTTGGAACTACCCCCTTAATGTCAATAATTTTGCCATCTTTTTTAAGATAAGTATTTATCTTTGACTTAAGAATTTCAGAAAATGCATTATGCTTTACAGCAACTAATATAATATCAAATTTTTCTTTTTGATCTAATTTTGATACTACTTGTTTTTTTATATTTTCTTGTGCGGATTCAAAATCAGCAATTGGATCATAAATACTTAAATTGACATTAAGTGCATCTAAGATTAAAAACAAATCGTAAATCTTTGTATTTCTAATATCTGGGCAATTTTCTTTGAATGTATATCCTAATATCAAAATATTTTTATCTTTATAATTATTTTTCATTAAATTTTTAATTATTTCTGATATAAAGACATGCATACTTTCATTAACTTTTCTTCCTGCAGTAATAATTGCAGGCTGATATCCAAGTTGCTCGGCTTTCCACTTTAGATAATATGGATCAACGCCTATACAATGACCGCCAACTAATCCTGGTTGGAACTTGATAAAATTCCACTTTGAAGCAGCTGCATCTAATACATCTAAAGTATCAATTGACATTTTACTAAATAGCATTGCTAACTCATTCATGAGTGCTATATTTATATCCCTTTGAGTATTCTCAATAACTTTTGCAGCCTCTGCTACTCTAATGGACTTAGCTTTGTAGGTACCTGCATTAATTATTGAACCATAGAATTTATCTATCCAATCAGATGCTATTTGATTACTTCCACTGGTTATTTTTCTAATATCAATAAGTTTGTGAGATTTATCTCCTGGATTAATTCGCTCAGGACTATAACCGCAATAAAAGTCTTTGTTAAGTTCATAATTTGTATTTCTTTGCAAAATTGGAATACATATTTCTTCAGTAGCGCCTGGGAAAAAAGTACTTTCAAAAATAAAAAAAGGTTTAATTTCTGATTTTCTCTTTTTTAAGAGACCATTTAAATATTCGCAAGCTTGAATAATCATTTTCAAATCAGGAAGTTTTTCTTCTGTTATCGGTGTTGGGACAGTGATTATAAAAACATCAAAATTATTTAATTTTTCAATATCATTACTAAAAGTTAAATTTTTAGCATTTAAAAAATCATCTTTAGATATTTCTTTAGTTCGGTCAAAACCTCTTTCTAATTCTTCAATACGAGATTTTTTGCTATCGAAACCAACAACTTTTCTATCTAAAAAAGTATTACTTAAATTACATTTTTTTTGTTTGGCAAATTCTGCAGCCAGCGGGAGGCCAACATAACCTAAACCTATTACTCCAATCTTACATTTGAATAAATCAGGTAATGTCACAATTTTTTTATTTATTAATTTTATAAAACTTTTTATACCAACTTATAAATCTTGAAACTCCCAAACTTATTGATGTGTTTGGCTTGAAATTTATCCAATCCTCAAGAAGTGATGTATCAGCGGATGTAGATTGAACATCCCCAGCTTGCATAGGTAAAAATTCTTTAATCGCCTCTATTCCTAATGCCATTTCAATAGCAGATATATATTCCATAAGTGGAATTGGATTTGAATTGCCAATATTAAAAACCCTGTGAGCAGCAAAACTAGTTGATGGATTAGGAAAAGAGGTATTGAAATTATCATCTTTAGTTGCTTTCTTAAATATTATTCTGAAAAGACTTTCAACAATATCATCTATATATGTAAAATCTCTAATCATATCTCCCCTATTAAAAATTTTGATAGGTTCTCCATTTACTATTGCTTTAGTAAATAAAAATAATGCCATATCAGGTCTCCCCCAGGGACCATATACTGTAAAGAATCTTAGTCCAGTTGAAGGGAAACCATATAAATGACTATAAGAATGTGCCATTAATTCATTCGACTTTTTTGTAGCTGCATAAAGACTAATTGGATGATCAACTGAAGCAGTCTCTGAAAAAGGTATATTTGTATTCCCACCATATACAGAACTACTACTCGCATATATCAAATGCTCAATTTTATAGTTTCTGCAACACTCTAATATATTTGAGAACCCTAATATATTTGAAGAAATATATGCTTTTGGATTTTCAATTGAATATCTAACACCTGCTTGAGCGGCTAGATTAACTACATAAGTAGGATTATATTGTTCAAAAATCCCATTAACTTGATTAGTATCTTCTAAATTACATTCAAAAAGTAAAAAACTACCTTTACTTTTTGAACTCTCTTTTTTCAGTTGCTTTATTCTTTCTAATTTAAGGTTTTTATCATAATACGAATTTACATTATCTAAACCAATAACTGAAAATCCCTCTTTTAATAATCTCATCGTTAAATGAAATCCTATAAATCCTGCAGCTCCAGTAACTAATATTTCCATTAATCTTTAATTTATACAATAATATCAAACTGAACTCGCTAGTTAATAAATAAGGTGAAGAATATTTAACAATATTATCGGCCAAATATTATTTCTAAACCATTCGATTGTTTTAATAGTTTCTTTATTTTACTGGCTCTTTTCATAATCCTCTGAACAAAATAAACCATCTTTAAATCTGAGGAAAATAACATTATTTTTAAAGTATACAAATGGCATTAATTTGTTATCCGAAATCTTTTTCTCATATAATTTCATAGACCATATTCTTATTTTTACATTATTTTGATCAATAACAAATGCACCAGGAAATGGACGAGAGCATGAACGAACAACATTAAATGCATATTGAGATGACATTGATTGATCTAATAACCCATCTTTTTCTGTTAATTTGGGAAAACTTAAAAAAGCGTGATTACATTGTTCTTTAAGAACTAAATTATTTTTTGATATATCTTCAAGCAAGTTTATTGCAGAATCTTTAATATGCGTAATTGCTTTTGAAATTACTTCCTGGATGTAGTCGTTTTTCTTAATTTCAATTTCCTTTGTATCAAATATCATTCCGTCATCAACACCAGCACTATATTGAAAACAGTTATGAAAAATACTCCTTAAACCAATTCTAATACTCCAATTTATAGGAGATCTACCCCTCCCATTAGGGAACTCAAATCCAGAACCGTGCCATCCGAAAATACCATTATTTACAGATTTAAGAATTTCTTCTGGAATTAACCTTTGCCATCCTGTACATAAACCAATATCAAAATTATTTTGCAAAAAGAAATCTAAATCTTTCTTATTAGACAAACCATACGAGTTTGGTTTAAAAACATTTATTTTATTTTCTAATGCGAAATCAATAAGACTATCTTCAGCCCCTGCAATATTTGATTTTTTTAACAACTTCGAATCCAAAGTTACTAAAGTATGAGGTTTATAATTTTTCTGAATAAGGTGTTCAAGTAAAAGCTTTGTTGTCGATTTATTTCCAAATAATACTAATTTCATAATGGATTGTTATCACAACATAACTTAGTGTATATTTTCGTCTCTGTCTTTAATGTTAATTTGAACTGATCAAGATGTTCTTCAGCTAATGAGTTGAAATTCTCTTTTGCTTGATATCCATTATTACTCCATTCATCTGGATGTAAAAGGATCTGCATTTTCTTAAAATCATAATTTTCAAGTGGGTTTCCATAAGTAAAAAAATGCTTGCTGTCAGTCAGATATTTAATATTCTTGGGCGAATCTGAAAGTTCAAAGAAACTTTTACCATACATATTTATTAAATTTTTTACATGGTCTTCTCTGTTCTCAAGTACCCATCTTGGAGGCCTATGATAACTAAATCTATCAATCTCTTTATTTATTGCAAAATTCAAAATATCAGCCTGTTTAATTAACTCCATCTTTAAGGCTTGCCAGTTATTTTCTTCTAGATGACTAATATAAAAATGGAGACCGACTTTATGTCCTAAACTTATTATTTCATTAATTATCTTTCTGTTAATTGTAGACAAAACGTTATAAGCATTTGAACGCACTTGAAATAAATAAGAACTAGAGATATTTTCAGAACTCTCTATTCTAGCCATTTCCAGAGCTCTTTTTGGACTGAACTCTACATCATGTCTAAGCAAAACATAAGATTTCATGCATTCAACATCTGCAAAATCACAAAATTCATCCCTATACTTATGTAATATTTTTATATAAGCTTTATAAGAAAACTGATCAGTAAGCATGATATTTAATTAACTAGATAATAATTTTATTACTTGAAAAACCTCTGCTTTTTTAACTCCAATTCTTTGTCCCGCATTTTCAGCTTCGTTCTGAAAAAAACTTATCCAACTTTCACCTGTTCTTTTCATTTCTGTTTCATGAGCTCTTATTGCTTTCTCTTTTATTTCCCAAAAATCTGTAATGTCAACATAATAATTTCCATTAAAGTTTTGGTCAGAATGATACCAATTACTTCTGTACATTAAAAGATTTGGAACATGCCTACAGCTATGAAGAGATGCCTTTGCTAATGCTTTATGGTCATGATGTATATCCCCAGTCCAATGAGTATAAACAAAATCAATTTTATATTTTTCTACTATCTCCAGAATTTGAATGTTTAAGCTATCAGTAAATTCTAAATTTAATGTTTTAAAATTCCCGGTTATTAATTCTGTAACCCCCAATATATCCATTGCATTTCTTGCTTCTCCCAAAGCTTTCGAACTGGTTCTTATTTCTTTATTTTGGTAATTCAAATATCCTGAATCCGTAGCTACATAGACATAAACTTTATCACCTTCTGAAATTCTTTTTGCTAGTGATCCACTGCACCCAAGTTCTACATCATCAAAATGGGCTCCAATTGCTAATATATTCATTTATTTATTATAAGATTCTTAGTCTCGTTTATTCCACAATTTAACAAACAATCAATAATGGACAAATAGGGGATGAATTTATCAAACTGCTGCTCGTAAATAGGATGATTATAATTTTGCCAAATTAAATTAATATTATTTGCAGTAAAAATCCCTTCGTCTAAATATGCCCTGGCTCCATCTCCTGATAAATAACTTGAGGCATTTACTGATCTTAATAAATTGATGAGTAGCTCATTTTTTGCTCCAGAAACATTAAGTTGGGAAGCGTACACAATATCTATTTTTAAATCTAATAGATCACAAAATGAATTAATCCAAAACATATTAAATTCAAGTAATGATTGACTTTCTAAATAATAGAGATCCTCAAGAAAAGGGAAAAAAAACTTAAAAAATTTTGCTTTTCTGTAGTTTTCTTTTATCAAATTAAGATTTTTTATTCTCCAATCTGATTCGAAATAACTAATTTCATTAATTAGAGAATTTAAGGAAGTTTTTTTTACGCTATTTGTTATCCATTTTGATCCCTCTCTCGTTCGAATTTTATCTCTATGAGTCCAGCCATCATTGCTAAACTGTACATTATCTAGAATTATAAATAAGTCTGCATTAATCAATCTTTGAAAGAAGCCAATATATGGCGCGAAATCAGGTTGATGAATTACTACCGTATTTTTCATAAATTTAAGAAGTAAATTCTATTATATTATTAATTACTCTCTCTATTCCTTTTGAATCAACTTTTTCAAGTGCTTTGCGGCTATATTCCTTAATAGGAAATTTAAATTGCATAGATCCCACATTCAAGTCTTTTTTAAAACCTCCGTAAGTATTGCATCCTAATTTTTCTAAGTACCTTCCCACCTCAATTTCAAAACTTTCTGTAGCAATAACAACACATGGAAGGCCCATTGCATTTGCTTGGAATGGAGTAATTCCACCTGATGTGATTGCAATTTGGTAAGAATTCATTTCCTTAATCAAAGATGGTACATTATGTTTAATTTTAAAGAATTCTTTTGGGGATATTGATTGAATCTTTTGAACTGCGTCAAAATGTTCAAAAGCTGGGCCAAGTATAATTGTTGCTTTTTGATTAAGTTCTAATAGTTTAGTCATTACATAAGGAGTGATACCCCAAGTATCGCTTCCACCAAGAGTCACTATTAATTTATTTTTTGTCTTTCTGATTTTTCTAAATTTTTCTAATATTGGATCAAGAATTAAATATTTGTGTCCAAGAAGAACTTTTCCACCACTATACTTTCTAATTTCTTCATAAGCTAAAGCTGCAATATTTAAATCAGTATATTTTGCTCCAGTTCCCCTATCGTCAAATGTTATCAAGCTAAGTCCGAGAGTCTTTATTAATTTTGAATGATGTTCCTTTGTATTTAACCTATCATTGATCCAAACTTTAATATTAGGATGAGACCTTAAAAAATCTTTTTCCCAATCATTTTCTTGATTTATTTCTTTCACTTCAAATTCAAAACCTTCTTTTCTAATTTCTTCATATGCAAACTTACTATTATTCAAAATAAAATTCACTTCATATCCTTTGCTTCTCAGATTATTTGCAAGAATTAAAGATCTATATAAATGTCCAAGTCCTCTTTTATGATTACTTTCTATGCAAATTGCGAACATATATTTATAGCCTCCTCAGTATCTAAATAAGTTTGCTTTGATTTGTTTAGTACTTGAATCGCTCTTTCTAAATCTTTTTTAGTATCTACAGTTAAGCTTAAACGAGGAGCACATTTATTGTTCTTTATCTTTAATTTACCTATGTTAAAACCACTAGGATTATCAAAAATATATTCGTTAACATGTTCTTTATGGTGATCCTTAGTACCAAAATGAAAAGATTTTCGCAATGCATCGATAGTAAAAATTTCTGCACCCACGCCAATAGGTAGCTGCCCAAATGAATTACTATAATCGTAACTATTGTGCAAATGTAAATTAATAAGATTATCTAACTCACTGGGATCTAAGAAAGGATTATCTGCTGTTAAACGTACAATATTATTAAACTTATACTTTTTAGCGCATACATAATAACGCTTCAAAACATTATCTTCTTCCCCCCTGAAGCATGTAATCTTTCTTGATAAGCACCATTCATTTATCAAATCATCTCTTTTCTTTTTAGTAGTCGCAATTATAACTTTATGTTCATTTTTAAGTAACATAACTCTTTCAAGTATATGGTCAAGCAATGTTTTACCACCTAAAAACATTAGTACCTTTCCCGGCAAGCGGGTTGAACCCATACGTGCTTGGATAATTATTCCTAGATTCAAGCTAGATCATCCCAAGTCAATATATGATCTATATCTAAATTTGATAAAACTTCCCTGCCAATTATTGTCTCAAAATATTTTGGTGGGATTCCATAACCTGGTCTTTTGATTGCTAAATTATTTCTTTTTATTTTTTCTCCAGCTTTCATTTCTTTATTTAATATGACACTCTTACGATTATTTATCCGAGAAATTTTTTCGCTGTCAGCAGGTTTCTTAATGCCATCACCTTTCATGATTTCAAAACTTCTTATTGAATCAACTAACCACTTCATCTCTTCTGGATCAGCTGAAAGCATATGATCTGGCCCATCAGCTTTCTTATCATGAGTAAAATGTTTCTCTATTAATCTTGCTCCCATTGAAGCTGCACATAATGCTGATACTGGAGAAACAGTGTGATCAGAGTAACCTACATCTAAAAGAGGAAATTCTCTTTTCATCGATAACAATGAATTCAAATTAACGTCTTTTTCATGAGTTGGATAACTCGTTACCGCATGTAATAAGATTAATTTCTTTACTCCTTCCCCCAAAATTACACTTACTGATTCTTTTATTTCATTAATTGTACACATTCCTGTAGATAATAAAATTGGTTTCCCTTTACTAGCTACATACTTTAAGAAAGGAAGATTTACTGCATCATCTGATCCTATTTTATGCGCACCTACATTGCATCTCTCAAGTAAGTCTACATCTGATTCATGCGAGGGTGTAGAAAACCAATCTAAGTTTTTTTCATCCGCATATTTAAAAACCTCGTTATGAAGACTTTCGTTAATTTCATATTTTTTAAAAAGTTCATATTGGGATACAATCCCAGTATTTTCCATATCAAAAAGAGCTTTTTTGCTAGCGATTGTATCAGCTCTGTAGGTTTGCAGTTTAACGGCATCAACATTACATTCACTGGCTTTATCAATCAATAATTTCGCTTGATCAAGCGAAGTAAAATTTCCTCCTATCTCAGCTATTATGTAACATCTATCGGGGGAGTAGTTTTTGAACAATTTTTTTATTTAATATTCATGATTATGGGGAAAATCATACTACGAATTTTTCAAAAAGTCTTTTAGCTGATTTTTTTATATAAATTTTATTTAATTATGTTCCTATTTTTTGAGATCTCCCTATGTAGTTTTTAACTTTAAACTTTCTACCTGAAACTTGATGAATTTCTTCATCAGTTAATCGTGGGACGTAACATCGCTTACAAACATCACTTTTGAGGAAACCATTTTCTTCTAATTGCATTTTTCTTATGGCATTAAGTTTTTCACCATGCCATATTTCACTTACCGACTGTTTATTTGCGTCACCAACAACATCAATATTTTCTTCATCATTAGAACATTTCATTACGAGCCCATCGGCACCAATCACTAGTCTTTGATATTGCTGAGGGCACGTAAAATTTTCCTCATATTCAATCTCTGTGTCATTAAACAGATAATCAATCAATGGATTAAAAGCTACTAAATCTGCTATTGGTGCAAAGGTATCATAATATTTCTGTACGTCCTTTTGTATTGCTGGCCAAATACCTTGAACTTTAATTACAGGTCTTTTTAAGTTATGATTTTTTTTATATTCATGAATATTTTTAATTTTCTGATAAATATTATCAAATGTAATTGGTTTTCTTATATTTTCATAAACTTCACCAGTACCATCAACTGAAATGGTGATCCAATCAATTCCTGCATCCGCAATTTTTTTGAAAAAATCTAACGATAATTTGGCTCCATTTGTTAAGGTTGAAACTTCTTTAATGCCTTTAGATTTTGCATATTTAATTGCATCAATAAATTTATTATGTAAAAGAGCTTCGCCCCTAAAAGAAAGTCTTATAGCAGGAACTTTTCCTCCTATCTCATCAATTACTTTTGTATATAAATTCCAATCCATTAACTTTGAGTTAACTTTTTGTTTGAATTCCTTTGAAATGGTGTAACACATTGGACATTTCAAATTACATATCGAAGCGAGTTCTAAATCTACTAATAATGGATAATCTCTAACTTTTAACTTTTTTGGAAGTTCTTCCCATTCTTTTCTGTATTCTAAATACTTATCTTCCCATCCATAACCTCTATTAATTTCAAATTTTTGCTCTCTAAATTGGGTATCCATGGAATAATTTCCTTTGTTTATAGGTATATTTCTGTTATTTAATTTATTTGTGTCTTTATTCATAAAAGTTTTTTGGATATTATATCTAATTATTGAAAAGTTCAAATAAACCTTCTTTTAATTCAACACATGGGCTCCAATTTAGACATAACTTAGTTGCTTTTATATCAGCTTTTACTTTTAAAATTTCATTTTTACGTATTTTATTTAACTCTATTACTTTTAAATTTGTACCAGAAATATCTTGAGCAATTTTTATAACTTCTCCAACTGAATATTCTTTTTCTGTTCCTAAATCAAGTAATTTATAACCTTTCTTTAAATGATGAGATCTTATTAAAGCTCTAGCAACATCTTTAACATGTATAAAGTCTCTTTTAGGAGTCAAGTTTTCTATTTTAATAACTTTATTATTTTTGATCTGTTTAACTATTGTAGGGATTAAAAAATTTTCGTTTTGATTACTTCCATAAATATTAAATATCCTAAAAATTACGGCATCTAATTCTAAATTTTCAACATAAAATTTGATCAAATTCTCACTAAAACTTTTACTTAAAATATAAGGATTACTAAAAGATACTTCATTAAAATTTAATTCGTCATTTTTACAACCACTACTACTAGCAAAAATAAATTTGCTTTGATTTTTAGTACACCAGTCAAGAGCTAATTGGGTTCCCATAAAATTTGTTGCAACAAATTTATTAATATTTAGCCAACTTTCAGTAACATTAGTTTTTGAAGCAAGATGAATTAGATTCTTCGACTGCGGTAATTGATTCCAAAACTTCTTATTTAAGATATCACCTTCCTTCGAAGTTAAAAATAAAGTTTTTAAATTAGTTTTAGAGAATTGTTTAATAACTTCATTTCCCAAAAAACCATCTGATCCAGTAACTATGTAATCAAGCATCTAAAAATTTTTTAGGATTTTCAGCAAATTTCTCGATAGCTTCAGCATAATCATCAGGTCTCCCAATATCTAACCAATATCCATTAAATGGAATAACATTTGGAAATTCTTTAATTGAGATGAGAAAATGCATTAATTGATCAAACCCAAAAGCTTTACCTTCTGGAATTAATTCAATAATTTCCTTAGAAATCATATAAATTCCCATACTTACTTGATAATTACTTGTGGGTTTTTCTTTAAAACCTATTAGATCATTATTTTCATTTGTTTGCAAAACCCCAAAATCTATTTTCTGGTTACGAATTTTTGAAGATATTGTAAAAGAACTTTTTTGTTTTATATGTTCTTCATAAAAATTCCCAAAGTGAATATCGGTAAATATATCGCCATTCATCAACAAGAAATTTTCTGGTAAATCTTTAATTAATTTTAAAGGAGCTATTGTTCCTAAAGGGCCTTTCTCCAATGAATAATCAATTTTTATATTCCATTTCAAACCATCACCAAAATATGCCTTTATGATATCTGCTTGATGATTTACGGCTAAAGTTATATGAGAAAATCCATGCTTTCCTAATTGTAAAATTATAATTTCCAAAATTGGGGTTTGACCAATAGGCATTAGAGGTTTGGGCAGAGAATAAGTAAAAGGTCGTAATCTTGTACCTAATCCCCCGGCAAGAATTACCGCTCTTTTAGACATTGTAGATATCAACTTTGTACTTTTTTATATTATCAGAATTAGTAAACCAGTTTATTGTCTCTCTTAAACCCTCTAATAGCCCTTCCTTACCTGCATATTTTGGCTCCCAATCAAAGGTATTTTTGAATTTTGAATTATCAGCCCATAATCTTTCTACCTCTGATTTAGTTGGCCTTAACCTTAAATCATCAGATAAAATAGTTACAGGAATATTCATTATTTCAGAAATAATTTCAACGGTTTCCTTTATCGATACTTCAAAATTACTCCCTACATTGAAAACCTCACCATATCCATAGTCACTTTTTAATGCAGATAAAAATGCCTTAATTGTATCCTTATAAAAATTAAAATCTCTAGTTGGCCTTGTTGCTCCAAGTTTGATAGTGCCTTCATTCTTTTTAATTTGAGTGATTATAGTTGGAATAACTGCTCTGGCAGATTGTCTTGGCCCATAAGTATTAAATGGTCTTAATGTAATAATTGGCATGGAGAAAGACTTAAAAAATGAATTAGCTAATTGATCTGCGCCTATTTTTGTAGCCGCATAAGGTGATTGACCATTTAACGGATGATCTTCATTTATAGGGACATATTTTGCACTGCCATAGACTTCACTGGTTGATGTATGTATTATTTTTTCTAATTTAAGTTCCTTTGCTGCTTGGAGTATATTTAATGTTCCCATCACGTTAGTATCTACATAATTAGAGGGACATATATATGAATATGGGATTGCTATTAGTGCCGCAAGGTGAATAACAACATCACAACCTTTCATTGCGGTTAATACACCGTATGAATCTCTTATATCCCCAGCAAAAATTTCAAAATTATTTTTTATATCCTCAGAACAGTGGTCTAGCCAGCCCCATGAGTTAAAAGAATTATACAAAACAAATGCTTTCACATTAAAGCCAGATCTTACAAGCAGCTCTGTAAGATGTGAGCCAATAAAACCATCAGCACCAGTAATAAGGATTTTCATAAAATTAAATAATTTATATAAAGATGAAATAAGAACTCAATAACTATTTATATTACTAGAAAAAGTTAATTATGATTTGTTTAATTTTTAATTTAAGTCTATGTGTTAACATTAAAAAATCTTTGAATTTATCTAATATAGAAATGTAGTTTAATAATATTCAGTACAAAGTTTTTTAATAGCAATTCCTAAATAACCAAGGAAGCTAAAGCAATTAAATTTACCCGAATATTATAAAAAAGAATTATTTTGATATCTAGTAATTTTCAGACTAAATGAGATTAAATTTATTAGAAAATTTATTAAAGAATTCCATATCTTTTTTAACAGGGATAAAAATTAGATCAATAGAAAATAGAATGCTAAATTATGTTTTTATAAAAACAAATGATATTAGTTTTTCAAAATATAGGATTCATAAAAGTAATATAGAGACTTCTTTTTTTAAAAGGTTCAAGAATTATCCTTTATCGATAATCGATTATTCAGGAGTAAGATGGGAAGAAGATTACTTTGATGTATATTTCTCATTTTATTTCTTAAAAAGATATATTGGCACAGTTGACTATATTTATAAGAACCCAATTAATAGCATTAAAACAAGAATAGTTTGCAACGTTCTGAAAATAATATGTTTATTTAAAAATTTTAGAAGACAATTAAAAATTTCCAATAGCATAATTAATGAAACGAAATTGAAAATATATTCTTTTTCGAGTGATTTTAATCCAAACTTATGTAAAAAAATTATTTATTTTCATCATCTGAGGCATAAAGAATATCTCAAATACATTCAGCCAAGTAAAAATAAAGCGATTTTAATAAGTTCTAAAGTTAAATTTCAAGAAGATGAGATATCTAAATACAAACTATATTATTTTAAGAGTTTAAAAAGTAAAAAAAACCAATCTAAAAATTTCTTAAAAGAAAAAATTCTATATATTTATTTATTATTACTATTCATTATTTTTCCAAATAAAATACCTTTGCTATTTGGGGTTTTAAGCATATCTTTATATCTTAAATCCTTCAATGCATATAGTAATTTAGCATTGCAATTATTCTCTAAAATAAAATTCGAAAACTACACATGCTTTGACTCATATGATTTAACACGTGCTTTATTTATAAATAAATCAAAATATAAAGATAAATATGGCAGGAAATTAGTTAATTTTATTTTCCCTCACACTGTAAATAGAAATAGCAGTATTATCGAAAGACTAAGTGATAATATTTATCTCCCAAATTTTTTTTTAAAAAAAGAATTTACAAAACCATACCACAATTGTCATTTATACTATAAACCACAAGAAATTGAAAAAAAATTATACATTGAAAACATTAATAAAAAAAAGAACAAGAAGTTAATCTTTTTGGCTAATTACCCATATTTAATGATAACCAAGGAAGATTTACTAACCAGTTACTTAAAAACTAAGGAAATAGCCACCAAGCTAGGATTAGATTTGATTTTCAGACCTCATCCTTCCTGTAATAAACCAGAATGGATTAAAAACATTTATAAAATTTCCAACTATGGAGATTTAAAAATAGACCAAATAGAAGATTTAGAAACATCTTTAAATTCTGCTAAAATAGTTTCCTTAAGTTCCTACTCAACAACTTCATATAAGGCAATTAATTCCTCTGCAATTTGTTTTCTTACTGGTTTCGAAAAACATTTGAAAGTTTTTAAAAAATTTGGCCATGAGTATGAAGATATTATTGGCAAAAACCTTTGTAGTAATTCAACTCAAAAAATCATAAACGAAATCGATTCAATACTTACAAATAAAAATAAAAAAGCCAAATATTTCGAAAGAATAAGTTCATATTATTCAAATCAAAAGTTAATAAATAATAATGCTAAAAATATTACAGAATTACTTTAAAAATTTGAGAGCATTTATTTAATTAAATAAAATTAAAATTTTAAAACTGGATAAACGTTAAAGTTTAGTTGATCAACAGCTTTTAAAAAACTAAGTTCAACAACTACTGACATTCCAATAACTTTTTTATCCTGTGAGTCTAATAAGTCATATATACATTGTGCTGTTCCTCCAGTAGCCAAAAGGTCATCTACTATAACAAATTTATCTAATCCACTAATTGAAGATTTTTGTATTCCTAAGGAATCATTACCATACTCTAAACCATATTCTTTTTCTATTAATTTTCCTGGTAATTTATTTTTTTTCCTTGCAAGAATTAAAGGCTTTTTGACTATTTGTGCAATTGCACTTGAAAATATGAAACCTCTAGCGTCAATCCCAACAAGAGCATCTGCTTCTTTAAATATAGGATTGTCTGACATCTTAACTATTAGATCATTAAATAACTCAGGATCAAGTAGTACAGGAGTTAAATCTTTGAAAACAATTCCTTTTTTTGGGAAATCAGGGTAATCCTTTATGGTGTTTTTAAGTCTTTCTGTTAACATTAACATGAGTTTTTTTTTAATTATATTGCTTAATAAGATTAATGATCATTTACATATAGGCTTATTGGCGGCCATGAAAGAGGAATTGGGCCAGATTATTGAAAATTTAATCAATGTAGAATCCTCAATTTATGGCGATATAGAAATCTTTTCTGGTCTATGGAAAATTGAAGAAAAACGCGAAATACTAGTCAGTGTTGCTTGGAGCGGTTGGGGAAAAGTAAGTGCAGCCAGGGCAACTACGAGATTAATATCAACAATTTATCGAAAAAAAAAAGTTAACCTACTCGTTTTTACAGGTTTAGCAGGGGCTGTTAATCAAAGTTTAAGTCAATGGGACGTAATAATTGCTGATTCAGTTATTCAACACGATATGGATGCTAGACCACTCTTTAATAAATTTGTTATTCCTGCAACAAATAGTCAGAAGATTTACCCAAACAAAAAAACAATTAATTCTCTTCTATCTAAAATCAAAGAAAAGTCATTACAAAATTACGGTAGTTTTTATAAAGGCTTAATAGCTACTGGAGATATGTTCATTTCTGATAAAAATAAACTTAAAGAATTATCTGATCAAATACCTGAACTTTTAGCTGTAGAAATGGAGGGTGCCGCTTTTGCTCAGGTAGCAAAGCAAGAAAAAATAGATTGGCTTTTAATAAGAACAATATCTGATGGTGCTGATTATAAGGCATCTCAAGATTTTAGTTCTTTCTTATCAAATTATAAGTATCATTCATTTTCTCTCATAAAAGCAATTTTTGATATTCTTATAAAAGAAAGTGAATTTTAAAAACACTTATTTTTTATTTAACTTAAAATATATTTTTATTTTTTAATTCACTATGCAAATATTAAGTTTCTATTTTTAGAAAGTTTTCCTAAAAGAATTAAATATATTTTTTGGACATCTATTGAACTATTTAAAATTCTAAGCATCTCAAATTTTTTAAAAATTCTAATTAATAAGATAACAATATATATTTATATATAATTTAAAAACAAGTTACTTTTAATAACATTCAATCTAAAATATAGTTATGAATATTTTTTCAAAATTAATTTTAAAAATAAAACAAAGGTTATTAAACTATATCAATAAAAGTACAACTCCTCATTATCTTTTCAAAATCTTTTTTAACCTTGATTCACATAAAGCGTTAAAAAAAATTAAAATCAAAAATGATCTTTTCATAATTAAACAAACTTTTAATAATCGCTCTATTTCATGGTCTTTCCCTTCTTCATTAAAGGAAAGGGGCAGAAAATGTTATTTGGATGGCTTAGAATTAAGGGCAAAACAAATTTATGAAGATTATCTTTTAAAGAATTTAGAATTTGAAAATAATGATTTAGTTATTGATTGTGGAGCAAATTTTGGTGATTTATATCTTTATTTAAATTCACTAGGCTTTAAAGTTAATTATTTTGGAATTGAACCTGGTAAAGAAGAATTTGAAGCTCTTAAATATAATACACAAGATAATAAGTCTTTAATAAACAGTAAATTATTTAATATTGCTTTTGGAAAAAATAATTCCAAGATGGATTTATTTTATTCCCCTTCTGGAGCAGACTCTTCATTAATTGAAACTCCAAATTTCATAACAAAGTATCAAATAGATGTAAAAACAATTGATCAATTTTTAATACAAAATAAAATCAAAGACGAAAAAATAAAGTTACTAAAACTTGAGGCTGAGGGATATGAACCTGAAATACTTCAAGGTTGTAAAAATAGTCTTAAAAATATTGAGTATATATCTGCAGATGTTGGTCCTGAAAGAGGTTTATCAAAAAAATGCACTATGACTGAAGTTACAAATTTTTTGATTAGTAGAGAATTTAAACTTATGGATTTTGGATACCCAAGGATTGTTGCTATTTATAAAAATAATTTATTTGAAAATTAATAATTTAAATTTTCTTTTATAAAATCTGTTACTTTAATTACTCCTTTTTTATTCAAATGATTGTCGTGACGAAAAAACAAATCTTTTTGTTTTAATACTTTTCTTGTATCTAAACAAAGTAAATTTAGATCTTTACATGCCTTAATAAAGGTATTGAATTTAAAGTCTTTATCTATATTGTCAACTGAAACTCTTCTTAATTTAGAATCTCGATGGAGTCTATCTTCATATACTTCTGATGGATCAGGTATTAATACAAATGCTAGATGATCAATATTTAGTTGTTCTAATGCATATAAATAATTTTTTAACCCTATTTTTAATTTATTTATTGGAAGTTCTGTATTTTTCAAATAAAAACTTGATCCTGAATACATTTTATACATATTTTCATTATCTGGTCCTCTCAAGTTTTGCAGCGAAATTTTTAGGCCTGCAAGCAAATAGGATTCTCCTAAATTTAAAACATTTTGATAAACCACTTGATTATTTAGCTGAATTAACTTTGCTTTTATAAATAATTTTGATTTAGCTAAAAATGTAAAAGAATTTTTATCTTCATTAGATACAAATTTTGATTCTTCGAATATTTTATAATTTAAAAATTCTTCAAAATCATTTCCCGTAAATATAAAAGTTAAAAGTTTGGATTTATTTTTTATACTGAATTGCTCAATTAGCTTTTGATTATTTTTAATTATTTTAAAGTAGATTCTTGGACCTACTCCAGGTATGCCTAGGGTGTATGCATTAATATCTTTTTGAGAAAAAGAACATGAAAAAGTATTTTCATCTCTTACACCAATTCCATAAACAAAACTATCGCCAACAACAAAAAAATCTGCATTTTTATCTTTATCAAAACATGGGGATCTCCAACCATATTGATCATGTTTTGCGACATAATTATATTCTTGATGCAATACCTTTTTAAAAGAATTTGGTTTGAATCTGAACCTTTTATCATCGAAATTTTCTTCATTTGAAACCTCTTTATCTGAGGGTACAATTCTTGCGAATTGATTCATTTTAATTCTAAGTAATATTAATGGTGGCCTATATATTCGCAATATAAACTCGATTCCTAGTAAGAATAATATCAACAATCCAAAATTCCAAATAAAGACTTTTCTTTGGATCATTTACTAATAAAATTGAATAATTTTTAATATAGCATTTGCTCCTGCTTCAAATGATATATCTATAGATATGAAAAATTTTTTTAATACCCTTTAATTCTACAAGGAATTTCTACAATGTTAAATCGATCTTTTATAAGATATTTTATATTTAAAGTCTTTTTGATCAAATACTTTAAACATCTTCATGATTTTTTTAGTTTGCTTATAAATTTGATTATAAAATATTTTTATTAATTTAAAATTCTTTAAAAATTTTAATTATTTCATAATTTAATGGCTCAAAAATTAATTTTTTAAAATACTCATATATATTTGACTAGAAGCAAATCTTTTGAAGAGAAGCTTATAAAATTTGTTTCTTCCAAATTTATATTTTACAATGTTTATTTTTAAATTTTGTGTTTTAGAAATATAAAATTTTATTTCCTCTAGAGAAAGGAAATGATGAATAGCTATCATTTTTTGTCTGCAAAAATGTTTTGCCGACAAATAACTATTACCATTTACATCTTTTTGAAATAATATTTTCCTTATTAAATCGGCTATTCTAGGAAGGTAGTGACAAGGTTCTTTTATAAGAATCTCACCTTTTTTATCCAAAACTCTTGCCAATTCAATAAATAATTTATCTCTATCAGGTAAATGATGTAGAGATGAAGCTAAAATTATTAAATCAAATTTATTTTCTTCTAGACGCATTATCTCCTCTAGGGCATCACCATTAATAACTAAAAACTGATTTTTACCAATCTCATCAAATCTTTTTTTTAAACATTCTGCAAAATAATTTGATATTTCTATACCAGTATAGGTTTTAATATTTTCATTAGATATTATATATTTCGTTAAAAATCCCCCTCCAGGTCCTATCTCAAGAACCCTAATCGACTTACCAAGTTTTTTTTTGAAAAAATTATTTATTAAGTTTATGTAGGGATCATTTTTAACTTTTTCATAATCAAAGGATTCCCAAATCAACCCTCCTTCATTTCTAAATTCTCCATAAAGCTTTTTCCCTGAGTAATCCTCTCTATCATTATTATGTATTTTATTTGCAGATCTGATATATTCCCTTGTCTCTTCATTTATTAATCCCCATAAAATATGCATCGGTAAAAATAAATATAATATTCTTTTATGTAATGGCCAATAAAAATCCATAATTTAAATGGGACTTTAGAAAAAAATATATTAGTTTTTTTCTAGTATTTAAAAAGTGTATAAATTCTTTTTTTTAAATAAATATACCATAAAACTAAAGGTACATTAATAAATTTTATTGTTAAAAATTTAATTATATTTACTAAAAGAAATATTCTTTTTTGATTTACGCATATTCAAAATTAAAGTTTTACTTGATAAATTTATTGAATTTATTGAGTAAATAATTTTTTTTTATATTTTGTAATAGAAAGTAAAACTGTATTGTAATTTTTAATTATTAACTTAGTTTGATTTATAATTTTAATTTATTTTATATACAAATAAATTTTATAAATTTAAAATATATATTATTGGTGGTATTACAGTACTAATTTCACTTGCTCATGATGCTAATCTAGATGAGTTGAAAATATTAGTCTTCGTTATAAATCTAAGTTTTGGAGGAATTTCGTTATATATATTTTTATATTTGTGAAAATTAAATTAGTTTTAATAATTCCTTAGCATATTGCTCTGGAGCATTTTCACTTCTATGTTTTTTTACAAGATTTTTAAAATAATCCAAATTTCTTATCATTTCGTCAAGAAGAAATGGGATCTCTTCTACTTCTTCATAAGCTAAACCAAATTTTTTCACTAATTCTTTTGGACCTCCTGCATTTTTATAAATAACAGGCAGTCCACATGCTATAGCCTCAAGTAAAACATTTGGACAAGTATCATTTTTGGCAGAATAAATAAATATATCCGAATCATTGAATTTATTTGCTAATCCAATTTGACCTTGAGGTTTAATAAGCTTAATATTTTTTGGTAAAAAGTCTAATCTACCTACAAAACAATACTCTATTTTGTGGGATGTTTTACTTAATAGATTTTTATCTAACCATAAATAGTCATCCATACCCTTATTTTTATTAGCAGACCAAGAGGAACTTATTAATTTGATATTTTTATTTTTGTATAAATCTTTTTCTTTTCTTTTATAAAAAATAGATCTATCTACTGAGTTATATATTATTTTAGTTTTCTTAAGACTCTTCTTATTTTCGTGAAATTGATTCATAGAATATTGTGACTGTACAATTGTAAGATCTGCATGAGCATTTAAACGCAATGCCAGTTCATCCAGTTCAAAGCGACTTGTTGAGCTATATTCAGTTAATAAACCATCAATTCTATGAACAAGTTTTGAATTATATTTTGCTTTATGAATAATTATTTTTTTTTCGAATTTTGAATTAAACCAACAATAATCAACAATGAATAATTTCACTTTTTTTGAAAAAGAGTTGATCTTAACATCAAATCCCATTCTCCTTAATTCTTTAACAAGATAGAGCATATATTGATTTCCTCCACCATAAGGCGGTGCATGAAACTCCCTTATTATTGACAATGTTGGTAGTATCTTTTTTTTATGAAATAATTGTCCGTACTTTAAAGTTATTCTGATATATAAATTCCTTGATTCAATTATGAATCTATTAAAAAATACTTTTTTTATTTTTGAAAAAATTTTTATTAAATGCATAAATGTCTTTGCAAAGTAAATAATAATTAGATTAGCTAAATGATTATTGTATAGAAAAAACTATTCAAAGTTATTAACTTACAAAATTACCAAAAATTAAAAGGTAACCAATTTTATAATATGAGCTAACTTAAAAATATTAACAATATTAATCGATTTAATCTAGCAGCTATCTTTATAAGGGTTAATATAAGTTGAGTTGTTTATACAATGAAAAATATTTTAATGAATATCAAAAAAATTTCCTTAGAAGAATTTGGGGAATATTGTTTTTACTTTGGAACTGTTTTTTTATCAACAACTCTTTTAATATCAGCAATATTTTACGTAATATCTTTAATAGTTTCTTTTTTAAAGAAACCATTAAAAATTAAAGGGGATTTCTATAATACAGCATTATTTTTTTGCACCTTAATGATGATTTGGAGTGCTATAAATTCAATTATTACAAATAATCATATTGAACTACTTACATGGGATAAAAATATTGCTTTGTTCAATTTATTTAATTGGATTCCTCTATTCGCTGTCTTTTCTGGATCACAGTTTTATTTAAAGAATAAAATCCAAAGAATCAATTTTGCTAAATGTATATTTGTAGGAATAATACCCGTAATATTTAGCTGCCTCCTTCATAAATGGTTTATTTTTAATGGGCCATATGAATTTTTATACGGACTTGTAGTTTTTTACCTTAAACCAATCCCTCAATTAAGTGGAGTTGCAGGAGTATTTCCAAATCCTAATTATTTAGGTATTTGGTTATCTTCATCCTTGCCCTTTTCAATATTCATTTTAAATATTAATAAAATTAAGAGATTTAATTTGATTTTTGTTAGTTTAATAATTTTCTCATCTATTTATTTTATTATTCTTTCATATTCTAGGAATTCTTTTATCGGTATTTTTATTGCTGCATCAATTATGACTAGCATTAAATTTATATTTTTTTTGCTATTAACTTTTTCAATGATTTATATATTTTCAAGTGGTATTCTACCAATCCCGTTTATTGATAATTTATTTAATAAAGATATTATACCTAGTCATATCTTCAAGAAACTATTTGAAACTAACTATATAAATAGATATCAATTTCCTAGAATAGACATCTGGGAAAAGGCACTTAATTTAATTTCTCAAAGACCATTTTTAGGCTGGGGAGCTGGAACTTTCGCCTTATTATATTTGTCTAGAAATGGAATGTTTGATGTTACTCATACCCACAGCATGCCTTTAGAAATTGCTCAAATATACGGAATACCAACAGCTTTATTATTAACATTTTTTGTTTTTTTTATATTAATCAAATCTCGTAAAATTATTTTCAATAAATTTAAAATTTCAGATAATCTAATAAATAAAGCATGGCTAGCTTCAGCTTTAATTTTAATAATTTCTCAACTAACAGATATAACTTATTATGAAGGGAAAATAAGTTTTTTAATTTGGTTATTATTAGCAGGATTGAGGTGCATTATTCTCGAAAGTGATGTAAATGATTATAGAAAATCTTAGTTTTACTTAATTTATGATTAATTTGGTTTTCATAATGAAATGATAAAAGAATTATTTATAGGCTATTCTAAGTTTTTTGTTAGAACAAAGGAATATTCTTTAGTAGCTTTATTTTCAGGAGTTTTTGGTGCTATTTCTGAAACAATAGCAATATTTTACCTATCGGAGATTATTAAAGTTTTAGAGTTCAAAAACTCAATTTCTTTTAATGAAGAGGGTATTTTAAATACTAGTATAATTTTTTATCTACTAATATTTTTATCTTTTTCAATAATTTCTGCATCGATTTATTTCATCTCTAATAAATATACGGTAAAAAGTAAATCTAAATTAGAAAGGATAATTAGAAAAGAAATTACAGACCTTACTCTTGAAATAGATTGGCCATACTTCATCCAATTAGATCAAGGAGAAATTTCAAAAACTATCATCATAGAAGGCGAACAAATTGCGACTGGATATATGTATTTCTTATCAGCCATAAGTTACATACTTATAAGCTTGACCTACCTAATAGCATGCTTATTTCTTGTGAGAAGCACTCTTTTAATCTTAATAATTTATTCCTTAATCGCTTATAATATATTTAAATATTATTCTATAAAAACAAAAAATCTTGGGAGAAACCTTTCATCTATTAGTTCAAGTATCGGAAAATCTTCTTCAGCAATATTCAATAATCTTAAGTTTATAAGATCTAATAGTAAAGAAAACATTGCTAGAAGTGATTCCAATAGGATTTTTAGAGATTATTCTAAAGCATACGAAAATGCTCTCACAGCAAGCTATAAATCAAAACAAGTTACTGAAATTCTAAGTTCGATATTTATTTTTGTAGCCATACTATTTATATTCTTGAGTAATAATAAATCCCCTGACATAATTCTATCTTTAACATTATTTATAAGAATGGCACCAAAAGTTTATAATTCGCAAACGAGATTACTTGATGCGGTTGCCCTAATATCATGGCCAAAGAAATATGAAGAGAAAATTAATTGGGCATTTAAATATAAAAATAATCAAATTAACGAAAAAAATAACCAAACATTTAATAAAAAAAATAAATTAGAGATTAACTTTAAATCAGTATCTTATAGATATCCCGAATCAAATGATTGGATAATTCAAGATTCTAGTTTTGTTATACGAGATAAAGAATTAATAGGTATTAGTGGTGATTCCGGATCAGGTAAAACTACTTTGATTGATCTTTTAACAGGGCTTATAAAACCAACAAAAGGTAAAACTTATATTTCAGGAATAGATATGAATGATATAAATTTAGAAAGCTGGAGATCTAATTTGGGTATTGTATTTCAAGAAACATATCTCATAAACAATTCAATAGCTGCAAATATTGCACTTGGACAAAAAAAATTGATGATAGAAAAATCAAGAATGCATTAAAGTTGTCCAATGCATTTGAATTTATAAAAAAATTACCTAATGGATACTATGAGCCAGTTTTTGATCGCGGTAGTAGATTCTCGGGAGGTCAAAAACAAAGGATTGCCTTAGCTAGAGCACTTTATTCAAATCCGAAAGTATTAATTTTAGACGAGCCAACAAGTGCATTAGATGAAAATTCAGAAAAATTATTTATTGATTCTTTAATCAAACTATACAAGAAACATACAATTATATTAATTTCGCACAAACAAAATATTTTAAATTTATGTGATAAAATTTTAGTTATTAAGAACAAGAAAATATCCATAAATGAAAGTAAAAAGAATTAATGTTTTTTTCAAATAAGCATAAAGATAAAGTAGATATTATGTTTGTCTGTAATTCTCTCAATTTAGGGGGAGCAGAGAAAATTATTTATCAGATTATAGAAAATAATAATTCTTATAAAAAGGAAATAATTTGTCTAACTAATAGGGGTTATTACAGTAATTTATTGGAAAATTTGGGGATAAAAATAACTTACTTAAATCTTAAAATAAATCTATTTGATATCCTAAAGATCTTTAAAGCATATTTATTGATTCTAAGGAAAAAGCCAACAATTATTCATTCATTTTTATATCATTCCGATGTAATAGGAAGCATTCTCGGGAAATTAACCTTTACTAAAAAAATTTTATGGAGTGTTCATAGTGATTTTATTAAATCTAATAATACGTTTTTAAGAAATATTCAAGTTAAATTCTTATCAAAAATAAGCAATTTTATTCCAAACAAAATTATCTATTGCTCAAAAGAATGCTTAGATAATCATGTAAAATATGGATATTGTAGAAGAAAAAGTTTAATAATTAAAAATGGAGTTTGTACAAATAAATTCTTTCCAAGAGAAAATAGTTATTATCAAATCAGAAAATTACTCGGCATAAGAAAAGATTCATTTTTAATAGGGCATATAGCTAGATTTCATCCAATCAAAGGTCATAATTTACTTTTAGATTCTTTAGAGATATTGAAAAAAGAAAATAATAATTTTAAATGCTTAATGATTGGTACTGATATTAATAAAAACAACCAAATTTTAAAAAAACAAATTAAAAAAAATAATTTAGAAGAAAACATAATCCTTTATGGAGAAACAAAATTCCCACACAAGCTTATTAACTCCTTTGACATAAATATAATCTCCTCAGTTTCCGAAAGTTCTTCACTAGTTCTTTTGGAGGCAATGGCTTCTGGGATCCCGACACTAGCTACAAATGTTGGACCAATAAGTAAAACAATAGGGCAAACAGGTTGGGTAGTGAAAAATAAATCTGCAAAAGATCTTGCAGAAAAGCTTAAATTTATTATGAAAAATAAAAAACATTTGAAAATAAAATCACTTGCAGCAAGACAAAGAATTATAAGATTAGGTTCTCAAGATAGAATGTTAAAAAAATATAACTTTATATACGATCTATTTTTTACAAAAAAGTAAGATATTAAAGTTATTAATATATTTTCAAATAAAATCATCTTTAAATTATATGTATGGCTTATTACATATTAAGATTTGACGATATTAATCCAAAAATGAATTGGAAAAGATTTTATAAAATCAAATCAATTATTAATAAATATAAAATCAAATCTATTTTGGGTGTAGTACCAAAATGTGAAGACTCAGAGATATCAAAATTCCCTGAGAATAAAAACTATATTAGTGATTTACAAATAATGAAATCAAATGGAGACTTGATTGCTCAGCATGGGTATAAGCACGTGATAGATTCTAAAAATAAAGGTTTATATGGAAATGAAAGAAGATCTGAATTTGCAGGTCTCGATTACAAAACTCAATATGAAAGAATAGATAAAGGGAAAAATATTCTTATTAAGAATAACCTTTGGCAACCTATCTTCATGGCACCGGTTCACACATTCGATATCACAACAATAAAAGTATTAAGAGAGCTTAATTTCAGATTCATCACAGATGGCTTTGCAAGATATCCCTATCAGTTGAATGGCATAAAGCTTATTCCCCAAATATCATCTATGCCTTTACCAACTTACTTACCTTTGATATCACAAATATGTATTCACATAAATAATTTAAGTGATGATAAATTAAGATATTTAATAAATTTTATAGAAAAAAATAATCATCTTTTTATCTCTCCTATAGAGGCTTTAGAATTTGAAAGAAAAAGTATTTACTTTAGATATGAAAATAAAATAATAGGTTTTTTAATTAGAGCTTATAGAAATATAAAAAGGATTTTCATATGAAATCAATAACTAAAGATTACTTATACAAAATTCTATGTATCGCCCAGAGAATTAAATACAGGTTATTATTTTACGGACTAAAAATAGATCCATGGCACTTAAATGGAACTTTTTACTGTAGAAGATATAAAATAAAGACCTTAGAAATTATAAATAAAGTTAAACCAAATTATTATATTGATATTGGTTGCGGAATTGGAGAAATACTAAATAAAGTTGAATTAAGACCTAATAAGAAATTTGGGTTTGACATTGATGAAAGTATTGCCCCAGCAATAAAAAGGTTAAAAGGTGATTTTTATTTTTCTAGTAATAAAAATACATTCTATAATCATTTAAAAGAAAAAATAAATGGCAAAAATAATAAAATTATTGTGTCTTTATTAGGTTTTTCCCATAAAATTTCAGATAAAAAACTTTTTAATTATTTAAATGAACTTAGATTAATCCTAGGTCCATATATCCTCATTACAGATTCTATTTATGATAATTCAAAAGAATACAAATATTCTCATAAAAGTTTTTTGGAAAAACAAAAAAAAATAATTGAGTATGTTGAAAGAATTGATAAAATTAGATCATTGTATTGCATATCTTTAGAAGATGGAATAGTGGAGTAATTTATGTTAAAAAAAAAACTTACTATCCTTTTAGTTGCGAATTGTTTTTGGTACATATACAATTTTCGTTTAGATTTTGTAAAGTTATTAAAATCATCTGGATATAGCATTGTAGTTTTAGCTCCATCAGACTCATATAAAGACTTAGTGAAAGAATATGTTGACGAAGTATATGATTGGAATTTAGTAAGAGGCTCAACAAATCCTTTTTTAGAGATAAGATCTATATTTCAGCTTATTATTTTATATAGAAGAATTAACCCCAACTTAGTACACAACTTTACCATAAAACCCTCTTTATACGGTGGTTTAGCTGGAAGGATTACTGGACAAAAAAAAATTATCTCACATATAACTGGTATTGGTCCATCTTTTTTTGGTTTTAGTAGAGCAATTAGGTTTATATCATATTTACTAATACCAATTTATCGATTTTCTTTTGCGAGAAATGCAAAATTAATTTTTCACAACAAAAATGATTCAGAAATTTTTTTAAAAAAAAGAATTTGCAAAAAAGAATCTTTATGCATAATAGAAGGATCAGGCGTTGATACAAAAAAGTTTAAAAATAATAAAATTAAAAATTCATATTTTGAACCTGTCCAAATCCTCTTTCCAGCAAGAATAATTATGGAAAAAGGATTTATTGAACTATTTGAAGTTTGTTTAGAACTATGGGCAGAAGGATATAAATTTATACTTAATATTGCAGGAGATATTGACATAGAAAATAAAAGCTCATTAACGCGAAAAGAAATAAAAAATATCTCAGAAAACAATAATATAAATTTTTTGGGTAAAATTTCAGATATGAAATCAATATATTCAAAAAGTGATATAGTAATTCTTCCTTCTTGGAGAGAAGGATTATCAAAATCTCTTGTTGAAGCAGCTTCTATGTCTTTACCAATAATCACAACTAATGTCCCTGGATGTAGAGAAATAATTCAAAATAACAAGAGTGGTTTACTTATACCCAAAAAAAACAAATTATATCTTAAAAAAGCTATTAAGAAATTAATAAGAAACCCAAAGACAGGAATTAAATATGGTTTAAGAGCTAGAGAAATAGTTAAAAGCAGGTTCGAGGTATCTTTTATAAATAAACAAATTTTAGAAATTTACAATCAATTAATAACTTAAAGCCTGAAGTGATTGTTTACTATCTTATATTTATAGTTATTTCATTATTATGCTATCAAGAAATATATAATCCAAAACCTTTAAATATTTTTTCTTTCGTATTTTTAACTATTTTGTTCTCACTATTTATTGGTTTTAGAAATGAAGTTGGATGTGATTGGGAGGGATATAAAAAAATATTTGAACTGACAAATTGCATACCTAATATGGGAAATAATCAATGCGATATTAATTCTCTTAATAATACTTTTGATTATCTAAAATTTAAAGAACTTGGTTTTAGCTCGTTAAACTTCATTGTAAAAAGATTTGGAGGAAATTATTATTATTTAAAATATATCTCTTCTTTATTTTTTGTAATACCAGTTTTATATTTTTGTTCAAATTTAAAAAGACCTTTTCTTGCGATTTTAATTAGTTACCCATATTTAATAACAGTAATTGGACTCGGATCGATAAGGCAATCAATTGCCATAGCATTACTAATGGTTTGTATAACAGAACTTAAAAAAAATAAATTTCATACGTACTATCTTTACAATTTTTTGGGAAATATATTTCATTATTCGAGTTTGATTTTTATATTTTTACCCCTTTTAATTCAAGAAAAAAAAAGTTATATATTGAAGAAAATAAAAAAAGTATTAATAATCGCTTTGATTTTTATCTTTTTATTCTTTTTTTTAAATGACACTTATCTCATTCATAAATTAAATGGATACTTCAATTACCCAAATCCAGTATCTATAAAAAGTCCATTAATAATTTGGACCATGATCACAATTCCCTCAGCAATTATTTTATTAAATTATAAATATTTTAAAAGTGATGACAAAAATAGATTTTGGAGAAATTACTCAATTTTGGGGATATTAATGTTTTTTTCTATTTTTTTTAACAAAATAATTGCACTAAGATTTTTACTTTATTTTTTACCTATAAAAATATATGCTTTTTCAAACCTAACTGAAATAAAACTATTTGAGAAATATCCTAAAATTGTTTATACATTAATAATTTTGATTTCTATCTCAATTCTTACAATTTGGCTAAATTTTGCAAATCATTCATATTGCTATCTACCTTATAAAAATTTACTATTAAGATAGTATGGTCAATTCTTTACATAAAATTTAAATAAAATTTACTTTGAATATACCTCTATTAATATTTTTTAATTTCATTTTAAGTTGGTTTTTTACCAAATTATTAATTAAACCTTTCAAAAAATTTATTCCTGATATTCCTAATGAAAGAAGTTCTCACAAAGTGATAAAACCAAGAGGGGGAGGAATTTCATTTATTTTAGCAAACATTATAATTAGCAATATTTTTGATCAAGTAAATTTTGTTTTTTTACTCCCTTTAAGTCTAACTGGATTTATTGATGATTTTTTTAATATTAGTAGATTTTCAAGACTATTTGTTCAAATAGCGACTTCGTCATTTATTGTAATTAATTCAAAATATACAGATTTCATTCAAATTAATGATAATTTTATTTTTCAGTTTATTTTTTTAGCATCAATAATTGTTATTTGCACAGGAATAATTAATTTTTGCAATTTTATGGATGGAATAGATGGTATTCTATCTGGTTCATTTATTACTATTTATATTTTTTCTTCATTTTTATTATCAGAATCATTATGGGGAATAGCAGGAGCTTTGATAGGATTTTTACTATGGAATTGGCAACCATCAAAAATCTTTATGGGTGATGTTGGTAGTAATTTTTTAGGAGGAACTTTGATTTGGATTTTATTAAATACAAATACTATGAATGATTCTATAGGCCTATTTTTTATAGCATGTCCCATTTTAATAGACCCATTAATTTGCTTAATGAGAAGATTTATTACCAGAAAAAATATATTTGAAGCTCATAATATGCATCTTTATCAACGATTAAATAAGGGAGGATTAAACCATCAGCAGGTTTCATTAATTTATATTTTTTCAATAATTTTTATTGGTATCTCTTATTTAATTGGAGGCTTTACTCTAGAGATAATTTCATTTCTTTTGATTTTAATTTTTGGTTTATGGCTAGATATAAAATATGCGAAACCATTCTCTAATATTTGTTAAATTTTTCCTAAATTAATTTATAATCATATAAAAATTGCAGATTAATTAGGTATTCAAGAAATTGTATATTAACTTAGACAAAATTAATTTTTTAAATTCTCAAAGAAGAAGATCACTTTTATTAATATTAGACATTCTAATTATATGCTTTTCAATTTGGTTAAGTTTCTGGCTTAGATTAGGAATCGACACAAATCGTCGAATTCTTGAATGTTTATGGTTATTTCCGTCATCAATTATAAGTGGAATAATTATCTATATTTACACAGGCCAATATCGAGGACTAACTAAGCATTTAAAAAGTAAAGCACTTTATCAAATAGTAGGTAGAAACTTTTTAATTATCCTTGTTATATCTCTGATAAGTGTAATGGGTCAATTGGCGATGCCTCCTAGAAGTAGTTTATTTCTATTATGGATATTACTTTCTGTATTTATAGGAGGATTTAGATTTATTCTAAGAGATGCCCTACTAAAAAATAGAATTCTTTATAATAAAAAAAATAAGTCAAAGGAAAATATAGTAATCTATGGTGCAGGATCAGCAGGAGCCAGAATAGCATCTTCATTACAATCAGAAGAATCAGCAAATATTCTTTTTTTTGTAGATGATTCACCTTTCCTAAAGGGAAGGACGCTAGATGGAATTCCCATTAAATATCCCAATGAAATATTTAAAAACGAATCCAAAATCAATAAAGTTCTCATTGCTATATCTTCAATATCAAGTTCCAGGAAAAATGAGATAAAAAGTAATTTAGAGGTGCTTAAAATTCCAATATTTATTGTGCCTTCTATTGAAGATATAATCTCAAAGAAAATTACTATCAATTCAGAAAAAAATTTATTTATAGATGACCTACTTGGAAGAGAAAAAGTTTTACCAGATCCTTTGCTTCTAAGTGAGGGAATTAAAAATGAGAGTATTTTAATAACAGGTGCAGGAGGATCAATAGGATCAGAATTATGTAGACAAATAATCAAATTAAATCCATCAAAAATTGTCTTGTTAGAACTTAGTGAAATAGCACTCTACAAAATCGATAAAGAACTAAAAGAATTAATTAATAATTCAACAAAAATACAAGGATACCTAGGAGATGCATGTGATAGGAATCTACTTAGGTATATTATAAAAAAAAATAAGACTAATATAATCTTTCACGCAGCCGCTTACAAACATGTGCCCATTGTTGAGATGAATCCTTTAATTGGTTTAAAAAATAATGTATTTTCTACAAAGGTAATTTGTGAGATTTCTAAAGAGTTGAATCTTTCAAAAGTGATTCTTATTTCTACTGATAAGGCTGTTAGACCAACAAATATCATGGGGGCTTCCAAAAGGTTAGCTGAGTTAATTGTTCAAGTTTATGCTAAAGAAAGTGAAGGCAAAAAATCTAATAGTTTATCAAAAACAAAATTCTCAATGGTTAGATTTGGCAATGTACTTAATTCCTCAGGATCAGTTGTACCAATCTTTAAAGAACAAATATCTAACGGGGGACCTATTACAATCACTCATCCAGAAATTATTAGATACTTTATGACTATCGAA
>MDTE01009254.1_pt1 | contig 34357 bp, 36 predicted proteins | sample 811231 | NCBI WGS metagenome assembly MDTE01 (sample SAMN05326651, study PRJNA326480) | marine metagenome | isolation source: seawater | place: Indian Ocean: Red Sea | collected 2010
CAACGGGCCGGTATGACGAGTCGGCTTTGATGGAGGCGGAACCGGACTTTCTGTTTGCCGATTTCTCCGAGCCTTCACGTGTCGTGGACGCGATCACTCGATGAGCGCTTTACGCCTCTGGGGCTGCTTGTGACCGTCGCCCTGGTCGCGTGCGGATCTGAAACACCGATGGGCGAGGAGCGGACGACCGTTCTGGGTGGGATCGTGACCCAGCAGCGTAAGACGATCGTGCTGGGGACGAACCGGCTCTACCCCGGCCAGTTTTAGCTGCGGAACATAGACGCGATTGTCGACTCGACTCGGTCGAACTACCGGCTGGAGGGCGATTTCACAGTCAACGACTGGTTCGCGCTGGAGATGTTCCTGATGCATCTGCGGGACGTATTGGCGATCGTGGACGGGCAGGAAGTGGAACGGATCTAGCGGACGGGCCTGCACCGTGAATCCGAGTTGGCGTATACGATTCCTCAGGGAGGAGAATTCACCTTCGTGATCGACAACCGGGTGGGCGAAGCGGGATGGAAGTCCGTGATCACCCGTCTGGTCCTCAGGTGGGACGAATTGGTTCCCGTGTTGAACCCCTAGCCGGTTCGGGTGCGCCCATTGTGAGGGGATAGATCTTGACCCCCTTTGGTCAAATCGCTAGTTTAGTTTTCCATCAAGGGTAGAGGACGCGGGCATCATTAGTAACTAGGGAAAGAAGGCAGATTCGTATTCCCCGATGAAAGGGATGGTCCGCCGAAGTCGACCACCGTCTGCCGCGGTGTTCGGCTGGCCCGACGGATAAGATCCGTCGGACTGTCACGACGATTCGTTGTCGTGGAGCGCTCTCTTGTGGCGTGGCGCCATTTCGGCGCATACCAGGTTGAATATCCAGCCGGCCGCCTCTACTCCGTGGGCCGGTTTTTTTGTGTTTGGAAGCGAGGCGCTTCCGTCAGGAGGAACCATGTTCAAAGGGACATACACGGCGCTGATCACCCCGTTCACGGCGGACGAACAGGTCGATCAGGTGGGTCTGGAGAAGCTGATCACGTTCCAGATCGATCAAGGTGTCAGCGGCGTGCTGGCCGTTGGTACGACGGGCGAGAGCCCGACACTGAGGTGGGATGAGCACAACAGCGTGACCGAAACCGTCTGCCGGATGATGAAGGGGAACGGCCATTCGATCGCGGGTACGGGGAGCAACTCCACCGCTGAGACACTGAAGGCGACGGAACACGCTGCGCACGCCGGCGCCGATGCGGCCCTGCTCGTCGACCCGTATTACAACGGTCCAAGCTCGCTCGAGATTCGCAAGGAGTATGTGGAGCCGGTGGCCAAGGCCTTCCCGAACGTTCAGATGATCCCCTATGTGATCCCCGGGCGAAGTGGGACCCAACTGCTGCCCGAAGACCTAGGTATCTTGAGCGATGAATACCCGAATGTCCGCACCGTGAAGGAGGCGACCGGCGATCTGGACAACATGGCCCGGACCCGAGAGGTCTGTGGCCACGACTACACCATCATGTCCGGTGACGATGACAAGACGTTCGATATGATGACGGATGGCCGCATCAAGGCCGCCGGCGTGATCTCGGTCATGTCGAATGTGACACCGGGCTCGGTCCAGAAGATGTCGGAAGCCCTGCTCGAGGGCGATACGGCTGAAGCAGACCGTCTCCGGAACGCGATGGCGCCGCTGCTCGGGATGGTTGGCGTAGCCACTGAAGAAAAGACGCCATACGGCGCAACGACGGTCAAGGCGCGGAACCCGCTTCCGCTGAAGACGCTAATGAATATCCTCGGGATGCCATCCGGACCGTGTCGTCGCCCTTTGGGGAAGATGAACCAGGCCGGCCTCCAGATTGTTCTCGACAACGCACGTGCTGTTCACTCCGCTGCGCCGGAGATCTTTGGGCCGATTGGCGACTTCTTTGGAATCGACATCGAGGCCCGGCTCGCGGATGCTTCCTCTCTCGACGGGCTCGCTTACTAGGACGGGATGACCATGACCAGAGTTGCCATTGTAGGGATTGCGGGAAGGATGTGCGGACGTATCGCCCATCTCGTTCACGAGGCCGAAGACCTCGACCTCACGGGTGGGGTGGAGTTTCCCGGTAGCGACGCAATAGGGAAAGACCTCGGAGAGTTGAGCGGGTCCGAACGGACGGGACATCACGTTGTCGACAACCTGGAGACGATCGTCAGCGCAACGGATGCCGTGGTCGTGTTTACGGCTCCGCCAGATCCGACGGTGACGGCAGCCGAGATCGCGGGAGCGGCTGGGAAACCCCTGATCGTCGGGACGACGGGTATGATCCCCGAGCAGATCGAGGCGATGACCTCGGCGGTGAAGAATGTTCCCTGTGTGTTCGCGCCCAATTTCAGCATCGGGGTGACGGTTCTGACCAAGCTGATCGAGGATGCCGCTCGCATCCTTGGGAACGACTATGACGTCGAAGTTGTGGAAGCACATCATCGCTACAAGCAGGATGCGCCGAGTGGAACCGCATATGCGCTCGCAGAAGCAGCGGCGCGAGGGCTCGAACGGGATCTCAACGCGGTCGGTGTCTATGGACGACACGGGGATACGGGTGCTCGTTCGCAGGCCGAGATCGGCGTACACGCCCTCAGGGCCGGTGATATCGTCGGTGAGCACACGGTGATGTTTGGCGGCATCGGAGAGACGGTTCAGATCGCCCATCGTGCTCAGAGCCGGGACACGTTCGCGGTCGGTGTTGTGCGCTCGATTCGCTGGGCAAGCGAGGCCGATGCGGGTATGTACAACATGCGGGACGTGCTAGGGATCAGCTGATTGCGATAACGCGATCGACTTTGGTATATTGAATCCCTGGAGCCAGGTAGCTGGACTGCCTGGCTCTTGCTTTGATTGGACATTGACAAGTGGCACGAACCGCCACTGAACGCAAGAACGGAGGAGACATGGCGATAACGGGTGGGGTTTCAGAGGCGCTGGCTGCCGGACAGAGTCTCGCAGTTGCGGATCGGGTGCTGATCGATCCGGATCCGGGCAGTCTGGTCAGCCGGGTGGACGAACTGATCGGTGCCGTGACGGGCGACAGAAACGCGGAGGAGGTGTGTCGTACGCTGATCCGTCTGGGAATGAACTTCGCCGGTCGCGACGCCGAGATCGTCGGATATGGCGCCGATGAAGCAGAGTCGGCGCTCGACAAGGTGCTGGCTGCCGCAACGGGCACGGACGCCGGCACGATGAAGGGGATCGTGGACGAGTTCCTGGCCGACATGAAGTCTGTAAACGCGCAGGACAGCCTGTCCGGTCTCCTGGCCGAGCGCATCGAAGCTCAGCTGGATGCGGGCGATCCGGGTGGCTCGTTCCTCAAGGAGCTGAAGGCCGAGATGCGGAGCGGTGTCTACTGGCAGATGATCGATGAGAACTACTGCAAGTTCGGGAACGACTTTGCTCGCGGACTCGAATATCTCCGCCACTACGGGTTCTGTCAGGTTTCGACGAATCCCGTTCTCGCGGCGAAGGCTTTCGACGAAGACCCTGGTCTGACAGAGACGCTGAAGGAAGAGATCGCCGGTCACAGCAATTGGAAGGCGAATCCCGAAGCGCACGCAGACGAGATCGCGATGGCGGCCACCCTGATCGCTCTGTGGCCCAACCTGTCGATCTTCAGGCCGCTCGCCATCCACACGTCCCTCAAAGACTACATGGTGAGCTTCCAGCTGAACCCGAACATCGCGGATCGGGCTGACGAGAGCATCGAGGATGCGCGGAATGCGTTCCAGGTGGCCGGTGACTTTATCTCTAACTATGATAAGGCACTCGGTTTGGGCGAACGGTCGGGGGCGCTGGCGCCGAATCTCGTGTTCAAAGTCGCTGCCAGCCACGATGCGGCGCGTAAGATTACGACCGTGCTGAATTCAGACGGCATCGGGAGCAACAACACGGTCGTCTACACAGTCGCACAGGAGGTGCAGTTGATCATCGACGCCTTCGAGGGCAAGGCCGAAGCGGCCAAGGCCGGGAAGGATGTCGTGCGCACCTACGAGACGAATATGGGCGGCCGGTTTGCCAGCCACCTCCGTGAGGTCGAGGCGGAGCGGATCTTCACAGCTGCGGGCGACGCCAAAGGTGGAGAGCTTCTGAGCGCTCTGGCGGCGGACAACGGGGCCGACGATCCGGGCGGTTCGATCGTCGATCGCGCTCCGGTCATCTGCGCCTTCAAGCTGCTCCCGTCGCTGGATAACCCGCACGTGATCGCGGCCGCTGAAGCGGCCGGTCAGTCGGCGGAATCCGTGAAGGTCATAGAGGAAGACATCAAGCGATCCGGCACGCTCGTCGCTCGTCGCGTCTACTGGGTGTTCTTCGCGCCGGAAAACCGGCCGAAGTGGGTTAGCTACCTGCAGAAGGTACACGGGATCTCCGAGGAGCAGGCTACGTGGATCGTCGGCTCGATGGATGTCCTTCCCGCGTCAAAGCGGATTCCGGCGGACACGCTGGATGCTCTCGGCGAACAGAACTTCACGCATACCGAGTTCCCGAACCACCAGCGAGCCGTTCAGATGGTGTCCGAGGAAGACGGTTTCAACTTGGCGGACTACCGCGAGTCGATTCTCGACACGTTCGACCCGGGTGTGTCGCAGCGACTCTACGAACTGCCGGACTATCAGCGCGGCTATGACCTAACGCCCGAGTTGAAGAGCTTCCTGGAGAACGAGGTCGGGATTGACGTTGGCTCCTGGCAGACGCGGGGTATGCAGCCGGCAGAGTGGCCGGACTTCGGGTCCGTCCAGAAGACGGGCAGCGAGTTCCGGGCCGCGTATGATGCGTTCGCGAGTCAGTGCGTGAGCATCGCGAAGGAAGTCAGCTGATCGCGGTACCATAGTGTTGTTCGAAGCGGGGTTCCTCGACGAGGGCCCCGCTTCTTGCTGTACAGAAGAGACAATGCAATTCGAGCATGTCTTCATCGACGACGACCCTGGATACGATGGGTGGGGCGCGGTTGTTGTCGCAGACTTTGATGGCGATGGACGGCCGGAGTTCGCGACTTTGACGGACGCTATCTCGGGAGCCGCTTTGAGAACGGTGGCACTGCCGAGGGAATGTCCGATCAGGATCGACGGTGTCTCCAACTTTTTTGCCATCCATTCCGCCGCCACGATCAGGTCGTCGACGTTCGACGAGAAGTTTGTGTTGGAGAACTAGCCCTCGTTTTCGCCCAGGCCCGTGAAGTCAAAACGGAGAACGTCGATGCCCCCACGGGTGAGCGCGTCCGAGATGTGTCCCACCGATTTCAGGTTCTTGCTGCAGCTGAAACATTGGGCAAACAGGTCAAAGGCCTGCGTTTTTTCGTCACTGGGCAGGTCAAGCCGGGCGCCCAGCTGCAGGCCGACTGCGTTCGGGATTTTGAGTCGTCGGAAGGGCATTGGCGATCCTTTTTGGGATGAATCTCTCCGGTTCAGTAGAAGAATACGGCGTTCCTACAGGCGGTCAATGGCGGCTGGATGGAGCTACCATCGATCCGAACCGGTGGCTACATTTGAGCAGGCCAATGACCACACCACGCAAAATCCTGCATCTCGATCTTGACGCCTTTTTCTGCGCGGTCGAGGTGCTCCGCAATCCCGACTTGGACGGAAAACCCTTCGCCGTTGGAGGGAGTCCTGAAGGGCGTGGGGTTGTGTCCTCGTGCTCGTATGCGGCACGGAAGTTCGGCGTAAGGTCCGCGATGCCGATGTCACAGGCGCTGCGGTTGTGCCCGGATCTGATTGCGGTTCCACACGGAGGCGGGTACAGTCGTCTGTCCCAGAAGGTGATGGCGGCTTTGGATCGGCTGACTTCGTATGTCGAGCAGATCTCGATCGATGAGGCCTTTATCGACGTGTCCGACATACCGGAGGACTCGGAAACGATCGCGCGGCGCATCCAGATGATGATCAAGGAGGAGGTAAGGCTGCCCTGCTCACTGGGGGGCGCGACAAGCAAGCTGGTCGCCAAGATCGCCACGAATGTCGGCAAGGACTCGGTCGACACTTACTGGCCGAATGCCGTGCTCGTCGTAGCCGCCGGGAAGGAACCGGAATTCTTGAGACCGCTTCCCGTGAAGGCGATGTGGGGCATCGGGCCCAAGTCGGCCGAGCGGCTGTCACGAGCAGGCATCCGCACCCTCGGAGATGTGCAGGCGTGGTCGGAGGAGGCGCTCGAAGCGAAGCTGGGGTCGTATGGGCGCCGGCTCAAGCAATTTGCGTTTGGAATCGACGACCGGCCCGTCTCGACGGACGGACGGGAAGTAAAGTCGGTCAGCAGCGAGACGACCTTCGATGAGGATATCGCGGATAGAGACAGGTTGCACTCCGTCCTCCTGTCGTTGTCGCAGAGGGTGGGGAGATCGTTGCGGGATGATGCATTGGTCGCGAAAACGATCACGCTCAAGCTGAGGTGGGCGGACTTCAAAACGATCACGCGACGTGTCACGATCCGTGACGCCACGGATCTGGATCAGGTGATCTATACGTCGGCGAAATCACTGTTCGAGCGGGCCTGGGTCGCCGGCAAGCCGGTTCGCCTCCTGGGGGTGGGGACGGCGAGTCTGGATACGGGAGGTGAGCAGCTGTCCCTTTTCAGCCAGGATGACGACCGCGAACATCGGGTTCAGGATGCGCTGGATGATCTGCGCGACCGATTCGGCGCGGCCAAGACGAGATGGGGTCGGGAACACAGTCACGACTTTGGTCGCTGGGCGGATGTCGAGGAAAAAAAGGGGGAGGTCTTTTGACTGCGGTCGTGTTCGATCGTCTCGTTGCTTCGTTGAGCAGTCGGGATGCTCGGGCGGAGGTTTGTGGTGCAGCGGTGGCGGCCGTCGTAACGAGGTGTGCCGATCCGAAAGTGCTCTTCATCCATCGGGTCTCCCACGATGGCGATCCGTGGTCGGGACATCTTGCCTTTCCTGGCGGCAGGATCGAGCCAGATGATTCATCGGACAGGCACGCCGCTGAGCGTGAAACACTCGAAGAGGTCGGCCTGGACCTTTCTGCAGCGGACATGGTCGGGCGGCTCGATGACATCACAGGACACACGATTCCACTTCGGGTCTCCTGCCACGTCTACGGGATCGACGCACTTCCCGAACTGACGCCGAACGAGGAAGTCGAAGACGTGTTTGCGCTTCCCCTGTCAACGCTTGCCGACGGCAGCCGTCACCTCGAAGCTGAATTCGAGATCCGGGGCGAACGCAGAGCATATCCGGCGATCGAGACCGGCGTCGTTGGGAAACCGTTGCTCTGGGGGTTGACATACCGTTTCGTGACACAACTCCTTCACCACAGCGGAATGGGCCATGGCGCTTGAGTCGATCATCTTTCTGAGGGCTTTCCTAGCGTATACCGGTCTCGGCATCTCGAAGACGTTGACCTGGCGTGACCAGTTTGTTCGGAGGCTTGCCATTGGTGTTGACGTCATCGTCACGGCGCACGTGTTCGGTGTCTGGTCGCACAGATACGAGTGGTAGTTCCACTAGGCGGTGCGGAACGGCTAAGGTGGGTTCCTCCTGTTCCATTCTGCCCTGATCGCCACCGATCTGGCCGCTGTTCTGCCCGAGCGAATTAGTCGGTGGCTCCACCGTGTGGTATTCCTGGTGCCATCGGGGCCTCTTTGCGATACGACGTCGTCGCCATCTATTGGATACCCATTGTGTTCGTGTTCTGCATGACCCTCTTCCTGTCCTACCGCAGTTACGCCCGCCGACAGGTTCCGCCGGACACTCCTGGATAACCGCTGGATAGCCCTTGCTGGCGGATTGTCGAACAACAGGTCGCTCGACGGAGTCCAAGAACGGGGAGAACATTTTCGGGGTCTTTGAGTGGCGGTCGATACTGGTTTTTCCGGCTTACTGGGCGTGATGGGATTGGTGCTGGTTGTGCAGGAGACGGACTCGGGGGTTACCCGGTCTCGAGCACAGAGGATGGTGATTGCGGTGAGTACAGCGATCGGTTTGATTCGGCTTTGGTCCTTCGCCCGTGCGCCACGCTCGTCGTGATGGCAGTCTACCGCGAGAAGCACCCGTTCCAGAAAGTGCTCTTCAGGGCGGTGTTACCACGGCTGGAGCCGTGGTAACACCACGCCCTGTTTAAGCGCTCTCTCCTGAGATACGGCACCACGCTGATTTCGATCGTCGCCCTGGTCGGCTCGTGGTGACCGTGATCCCGGCCCTGCTGTAGCGTCCTACTGATTGGCTTTATACTCCTTCAGCCGTTCCCGAACACCCTCATCTGACAACGCGAGAATCTGCGCCGCCAATACGGCAGCATTTCGTGCATTGTCTATTCCCACACACGCCACCGGCACGCCTGGCGGCATCTGCACGATCGAATAGAGTGAGTCGAGCCCGTTGAGTGCGCCCGATGCACAAGGCACGCCGATGATGGGTAGTGTCGTGTGCGCGGCCAATACGCCAGGCAGGGCTGCCGCGAGACCTGCGCCCGCGATGATTACCTTGCGGCCCTCGGCCTCAGCCGTGCTCGCATACTCGGCAGTGCGATCCGGGTTCCGGTGTGCCGAACAGACGGTAACATCGTATTCAATCTTGAGTTCACCCAGAATGGCCGCGGCCTTCTGCATGGTGGGGTCGTCCGACTTGCTGCCCATAATGATGCCGACTACTGGTGCTGCCATTGAATCTTCTCCTTGGGTTGGGTGAACGGTTGATCAGAAGGATATCATAATCAGGTCGAATGTCACGATCAGGACGCCGACGACTGAAGGCGACGAACGCGAGCAGGTTGGTCATCGTTTTGGATTTCGCTGGACAGGATGGTCAACGATCGATCTTCTAGCGGTAGGGCGACCTTCGCGCCGCCCTGTCTGTGAGACTCCCTGAGCGCTACGGCGATTTCGAGCGCCTGACGGCCGTCGTGGATCGATGCGCGAGGCTGCGTATCCTGCTCGACCGACTCGATCAGGTCACGGATGATCGTCAGCCCCATGCCCTCGATGTGGGGGGGCAAAGGGACTGGCGTATGGATGGGGATACCGCGTCCTCTTGGCCCACCCTCCGCGAGGTGGGTATACTCCGCTTCTATGCAGTTGAACATGGTGCGTGCGCGGCCATCGGTGCCGATCACGTCGGTCTCCCAGTTCGCAACGCCGCAGGACGTTCCTCTCAGGAACCCACGGATCCCGTTATCAAAGGCCACGTAGCCATTTCCTTGTAGGTCGTTGTCACCGGCCGCGGCCTCGTCTGATTCCATTTCGCCGAAGACCCACTCTGCGTTTCCGCCCTTCGCCAGGTAGCGCATGACGTCGATGGCGTGGCTCCCGTTGTGTGACAGACCGCATTGCCCGAGTACGATGACCTGGAGAATGTTGCCCAGTTCACCGGCATCGATTCGTCTGCGGATGTCCGCAAAATAAGGGTTGTAGCGACGAGCCGTGTTGACAGCCACCTTGACGCCCAACTCGTCACTGACCTCGACCATGTGGTCGGCTTCTTCGAGACTCAATGAGATCGGCTTTTCTGCCCAGATCGCTTTCACTCCGGCACGGGCGCAGTCGGTCATGATTTCCGCGCGGTGTCTGGCTGTCGTGCAGATGCTGACGATGTCCGGCTTCTCGCGCTCGAGCATGTCTCGATAGTCCGCGTAGAGATGTTCGTCGGAGACACCCCAACGATTACCGTAGATGGCGCGTTGTTCGTCGTGAGGGTCAGCGCCACCCACGAGATCGGTCAATGGCGAGGCGACGTAGCTGGGTGTGTGACAGTAGGGGATGATGATCGATCCCCCTTGCGTCATCTCGTCGTCGAAAGTGCTGCCCATCCGACCGAGGCCGATTACGGCTGCTCTGTATGTCGCCATGCTTCCCTCCGGTGACTCAGCTGTCGAGTCTTGTGAGTGCCTGGTGTCCGATGTCGCGACGGATATACTGATTTTCGAACGTGATCTTGCCGACGGCCTCGTAGGCCTTGTCGATTGCTGACGGGATATCGTCGTTAACGGCGGCTACCGCGAGGACTCGTCCCCCGCTCGTGAGCAGCTGACCGTCCCGCGAATCCGTGCCCGCGTGGAACACGATGACATCTCCCACCGCTTCAGCATCGTCTGTTCCGTAGATAGGGAAGCCGGTTTCGTATTTGGTCGGGTAGCCGTCGGAGGCCATGACGACGCAGCACGCCGCCCGGTCGTCCAACTGGACCTCGATGTCGGCCATGGTTCCGTTTACGCCGGCTTCGAAAATATCGAGGATGTCAGTCTTTAGGAGCGGGAGCACGACCTGGGTTTCCGGGTCGCCCAGCCGGCAGTTGAACTCGATGACCTGCGGACCCTTCTCGGTGAAGATCAGTCCGCCGTAGAGAATGCCCTTGAATGGCGTGCCCTCGGCTGCCAGCGCATCGATCGTCGACTGCATAACGGTTTCGTAGACTTCCTGCTCCAGCTCTGCCGTGACGACGGGTGCCGGTGCATAGGCGCCCATGCCACCGGTGTTCGGGCCCGTCTCTCCCTCTCCGATACGCTTGTGGTCTTGCGATGACACCGCATACACCAGGCTTTTCCCGTCAGAGAACCCGAAGATCGATGCTTCCTCGCCATCGAGATATTCCATGACGACGCATTTGGCGCCGGCTTCCCCGAAGGAGGCATCCACGAGGATGTCATCCACCGCCTTTAAGGCCTCATCCTGCGTTTTGGCTACGATCACGCCTTTACCTGCCGCGAGCCCCGCCGCCTTGAGGACGATTGGGGCGCCTTTCTCCCGGACATAGATCTTTGCCTCTTCGGCATCGGTGAAGGTCGCGAAGTCGCCGGTCGGGATGCCGTACTTGTGCATCAGGGCTAGGGCAAAGTCTTTGTCCGTCTCGATCTTTGCTGCCGCCGCGCTGGGGCCGAAGACCTTGAAACCTTCAGCCTCGAATCGGTCGGCGATTCCAGCCTCGAGCGGATTCTCCGGTCCGATCACAACGAGGTCGGCGGAGACCTCTTTTGCGTAAGCGATTTGCCCGTCGATATCCATTACGTCGATGTCGCGACACTCGCCGTATCTCGCCATACCCGGGCTTCCCGGGGCGCAGTAGAGCTTCGTCAGCCTCGGGCTTTGCGCGATCTTCCAGGCCATCGTGTTTTCGCGACCCCCGGAACCTACCAACAACACATTCATTCCTGTATCTCCAGATTCGTGACAGACGTTTCCGTTTGTTTACCAGGGCGTGTTCATACGACCGGGTGCCTGAGCGGCGCGCTCGCGGTCATCGGTCTGCTCCATCCAGGGAACTATCCGCCGTCTCATGTCTCTCAATACGGCTCCGAATCAGACTGCTCCACGAGGTCCATCATCTCATGCGGATCCGAATCGTGGTGGTAGAGTTCTTCACTCTCGTTTTTGGAAGACGTCCTTCCATTGATCGTGTCGATGCGCTGCTGATCGGCCACGATAGATAGAATGACGTTTGGACAATAACTCACGCCGGATGCTTCTCCCAAGACCGGAGACCCGTTCTGCTCAGGTAGACCGGGATGTTCTTGAACAGAGCGTTGTCACGCTCGATCTCGTTGATCAGGCTACGCTTGGTGGACGACACATCGTCGCAGAGAAGGGTGACCGAGCCGCCACCGCCTCCTGCCCCGTTGACCTTCCAGTCCAGGGCACCGTGTGACTTTGCGATACCGATGACGCGTGCGGAGTCAGGACTGATCAGCGCGCTATTCAATCGCCCCTGAGCGTCGGTGTTCTTTATCATCGCCTGGCCCAAGGCCGCGAAGTCCCCGGCGTAGACGGCGTCTCGCGACAGGGGAGCGGTCTCACGAAGGTCCTTGAGCTTAGGGTTGTCCTGCCCGGCCCCCTCGAGTTCCTCGATGACTTTGACGTGGACGTCCGAAGAGGAATGTGATTTGCCCAGATAGATCAGCACGCGCCGGCGCTCGAGCTCCCACCAGATGGAATTGGGGACCTGGAGCTGTGACACGGCCGCGTGCGGGTAGGAGAACATGTCGATGTAGTTGATGCCGCCGTAGGCAGAGCAGATCTGGTCCTGGATTCCACATTGCTGGCCGAGCATGTCCGTTTCAACGGATTGCGCGGTGAGTGCGACCTCGTGAGGAGTGAGTCGACCGGGTGTGAGTACGTCCAGGGCGCCGATCAGGGCGACAGTGACCGCTGCCGATGTTCCGGTCGAGCCACCCGCAGGAGCCTCGGAGTAGATCGTGACCTGCACCGCGACGTCGTCGGGGACGCCCATTCGTTCGATCGACGCCTCAAGCAGAGGATGTCGGCCCCACCCGAGATTCTCCGGGTTAACGACATACCGCTCACCGTAGTTCTCGGCGTGCAACACGATCTGGTTTTCACGATCGGTGGCCGGGAACACCTCGATCTGCACCTCGGCGCAGGGGTAGACACCGATGTTGAAGATCTTCCCGTGCTCCGTGAACCACGTGTCCGTCCAGCCCCCATTGTCACAGACCCTTATTGGGGCAACAGCGTTGATGATTCTTTCGGGTTTACGGTCCGGCATAAGGAAAAAACCTTACCACGGAATACACGAAAAGCCCGAAAGGGAACCGGACTTATCGATCGGGCTCAGCAAAATTCCGAGTGCTCTACGTGCCTGGAGGTCTGCACGTGTCTCTTCAGGTGTGTTTCGTGTCTGGAGCCTGACCCTGCGAAAGCAGGGGTGGTCTTCTTTTGGTTTTCACTCGGCGAGGATGTCTTCGTGGACGTTGCTGATCAGCGTCCCCACGTTTTCGCCCTTCAAGACGCGCTCCATGGAGCCCTTTTGATCGAAGTCGAAGACGTGGATCGGGAGGCCGTTGTCGCGCGCGAGGATGACCGCGCTCTGATCCAGCGCCCCAAGATTTTGGTGGATGACCGTCGAGTAGTTGATCTGCTGGTATCGTTTAGACTCGGAATTCTTGTTCGGGTCGTCCGTGTGGACGCCATCGGTCTTGTGCTTGGCGTAGAGGATCGCATCTGCACGGATTTCGAGAGCGCGCTGCACTCCGGGGTAGTCCGTTGTCACGTAAGGGTTGCCGATTCCTCCGGCGAAGATGACGAGGTAGCCTTTGTCGAGGTTGTGGGTTGCTTTTAGTCGGATGAAAGGTTCGGCGACCGAGTTGATGGGGATGGCGGTCATCACGCGTACTTCTGCTTCCGGGCGCTTCGCGTTGAGGACGCCTCGCAGCATCAGTCCGTTGATGATCGTACCCAGCATCCCGATGTTGTCCGCTTCCGATCGGTCGATGCCCCACTGGGCGCCCAGTGAGCCGCGGAAGATATTCCCACCGCTGATGACGATTCCGACCTGGACGTTGGCGTCGTGGAGGGTGAGGATTTCGTCGGCGATATACTCGAGCGCTTCGGGGTCGAAGCCAAACTCTTCAGTTCCGGACACGGCACCACCGCTGAGTTTGAGCAGGATCCGCTTGTATCGCATGGGGTTCGATGTCTCCCTGATGGGTGAGGTGCAAATGGGGCAGGGCCGGCATATGACTGCCGGAATCAGGTGCTGGTTTCGTCAGAGCGACGAGAGGGAGAACCATCGGCGGGACAAGGTACACCGCTGGTTCTGGTCGGTCAACGTCTTTACAGTTCGGTCAGGCGCTCGCCCGGATTTCAGGGGCTTTTTGTTTGACAAATCCAATGTTTCAGGCACCTTACAGCACTTATGGCGTTACCTGAAAAAGAGACAGTTGATCCCTCCAACGCGGTCCCTCGCGATCCAGCGAGCGTTACGCCCCGGGCCGTTCTGGTTGGCCTGGCGGTGACCTGCCTGGTCAATCTGCTTCCCGCCTATAGCGCCTATATCGTTCACTCCTCCCGCATGGTCTTCGCGCACCTGCCGATGGCGGCAATGGTGGTGTTCACGGCTGTGGCGTGGCCCCTGAACGCGGTCGTCGGCCAGGTCAATAGGCAGTGGGCGCTGAGACGCGGAGAGATGGTGGTTGTGTTCTGTATGGCGTGGATCGCGGCATCGATCCCGGCGGCGAACTTCATGGGGCTGTTGATTGGGGGGATCGCCGCACCCTACTACTACGCCACGCCCGAAAATCGCTGGTCTGAGCTCCTTCTAGATTACCTCCCCGCGTGGGCGGTTCCCTCGAACAAAGCTGACGAGATGACGTGGTTTTTCGAGGGGAAGCCTGCCGATTCCGGTATCCCGTGGGATGCCTGGATCGGACCGCTCCTGTGGTGGGGCCTGTTCCTGATGGCGCTGGCGCTTGTGAGCGGCGCGATCGTGTCGGTCCTCCGGCATCAGTGGGTCGACAGAGAGCGATTGCCCTTTCCACTGGCCGAGGCGCCGCTGGCCATGACAGAAGAGGCGGATGGTCGCGCAGGGTCGCCGGCCCTGTTTCGCCATCGTCTGTTCTGGGTCGGCCTGGCCATACCGCTGATCATCATTGGGTGGAACATCGCCAGCTACTTTTGGCACGTTCTCCCCGAGATCCAGTTGATCCGTGGACACGACATGCCGCTCGGAAGAGGGTTCCCGTCGATTCGGATCAAGCTGCACTTCTTCATCCTCGGGTTCGCCTACTTCACGAATCTCGACGTGTTGTTCAGTCTCTGGTTTTTCTACCTGCTGGGAACCATCCAGACGGGGATGTTCGAACGCTTTGGATTCACGATCGGTGCGTCCGACATGTGGGGGTCTCGCGGCGGAGCAGCCTTCGGGTGGCAGGCGATGGGCGCGTTCTTTACGTTCACCTGCGTCGGCCTGTGGATGACCCGAGAGCACCTGGAGCGGGTGGTGAGGAAGGCGATACGAGGCGATATCGGCATCGACGATTCGAACGAATTTCTGTCCTATCGTAGCGCACTGATATCCGGTGGTCTGGGGGCCGGGTTCGTGCTTTTCTGGCTGTATCGGTCGGGCATGTCTCTCGATGTCGCCGCCGTCTATCTATTTGCCCTTGTGATCATGACGATTGGTGTATCGCGTATTGTGGCCGAGTCGGGCCTGATGTATGCCCGAATGCCGATCACGCCTCAGAGCTTCACGTTCTATACGCTGGGAATCCGTAAGATGGAGTCGACCGCGGCCGCCTCGCTCGGTCTTTCCTACGCAGCCTTCGGTCTGGGCAACACATTCGGCGCGACGACGCTTGCCCATATCGCGAAGCTGGGTGCGGAAATGCGGCTCCGAACACGCGCGCTGTTCGCCGCGGTGGTGGTCGCTTTGCTCGCGTCGCTAGTGATTTCGGCCATCTACACCCTGCATCTCGGGTATGCCCACGGGGCCTACAACTTCAACGTCTATACCTTCAACGCTGGCAATCGCGCCATCTACGCGACGGTCGTGCAGAAGATGCTCAAGCCCTTCGACCTGAGCTGGGATCGCGTCGGATTCTTCGCCATCGGGGCGGCCCTGACAGGGATCTGCAGCTTCCTCCGATATCGCTACCTCTGGTGGCCCCTCAGCCCGATCGGCCTGCCCACGTTCCCGCTGGGCGTTTTGAGACACCAGATCTTCAGTATCTTTCTGGTCTGGGCGACCAAGTCCATCCTGCTCAAGATCGGTGGGATAGCCCTGTACAGGCGGGTGATGCCGATGTTCATGGGGATGCTGCTAGGCTATGTGATCGGCATTGGTGTGATTTTCGCGGTGGATGTGGTGTTCTTCCTCGGTGAAGGGCACTTGGTGCATCACTGGTAAGGAAAGAGTTCAGAGTTCAGAGTTCAGGGAAAAGCCAGGGTTCAGGAAGGCGGTTTCCTGAACTCTGGCCTCCTAAACACCTTCTTTCTCTTGGACGGTTCTATTGTAAGGGAAACACATGCGAATTCTAGTGACTGGCGCATACGGTTTGATCGCCTGGGAATCATACAAGCGCTTTCGCGATCGAGGTGAGGAGACGTATGCGCTGGCGAGGAGGCGGGAACCGTCGGAGCGCGTGGCTCAAGAGGAGGAGATCCACGTGCCTAAAGACCGATTCTTCCTGGCCGACCTGACGGAATACGATGCGGTGCGGTCAGCAGTGGATGGCATGGACGTGGTTGTTCAGATGGCCGCCGATCCGAGGCCCGATGCCGCCTGGGAAGCCATTCTGAACAGCAATATGATCGGTGTCTACAACGTGTTCGAGGCGTGCCACGACGCGGGTGTGAAGCGGATCGTCTACGCCAGCTCCATTATGGCCAACTGGGGATATTGGGACGTCGAACCATACAAGGCGATCCGTGAGGGTCGCTTCGACGACGTGCCCGATGAATTGCCGGTCATCACCGTGCAGAATCCACCGCGACCGACCGAGCCCTACTCGGCGAGCAAGGTGTGGGGGGAGGCGCTGGCCCGAACTTATTCGGATGCCAAAGGGATGTCATGTATCTGTGTCCGGATCGGATGGGTGAACGCGGCGGACAGCCCGCAGGGGTCACCGATCGCCCCGATCTGGAGCAGCCAGCGAGATATCGTGCAGATGATCGAGCGCTGCGTGGACGCGCCGGACGACCTGCGATTCGATATCTTTTACGGCATCTCTGACAATGCCAACTGTTGGGTCGACGTGGCTCGCGGAAGTGAAATCGGATACGTCCCCGAGGATAGGGCTCAGGACATATCGTAGGAGCCGCCTCCGGCGGCAAGATCTTGCGGTGCTGTCCTTTAGAAATGCAAACGTAGAGCGTAATTCATATGAAGAAAGTCATGATCACAGGCGTATACGGCCTCATCGCCGGCGCCATCTACAACAAGCTGAAGAGCCATCCCGACAAGTATGACGTCTACGGTCTGGCACGTCGTCGACAGGACTCAGAGCGTGTCGCGCCCGATCGCATCATCGATGTTCCGGATGACAAGTTCACGCTGTCCGATATGCAGGATCTCTACCAGATGACCCGGGCCTTCGAGGGGATGGATGTGGTTGTCCATATGGCGGCGGATCCCAGTGGAGCCGGTGGATGGGAGAGCGTGCTCAAGTCGAACATCATCGGTGGGTACCACGCCTTCGAGGCTTGCAGACTGGCGGGTGTGTCGCGGATCGTCTATGCGAGTTCTATCCAGGCGTCGAGCGGATACCGGGCGTATGAGGAGCCTTATAACTCGATCTCTCAGGGGCAGTTCGATGGCCTTCCGGACCCGCTACCAATGGTGACCAAGGATATGCCCACGCGTCCGACGAACATCTATGCGTCGTCGAAGGTTTGGGGAGAGTCCGTCGGCCGCTTCTATGCGGATCAGAAAGGTTTGAGTTGCATCTGCATTCGTATCGGATGGGTACTCGGCGAGGATAAGCCCGCTCGCGAGAATGCCGGAGACATCTGGTGTAGCCAACGGGATATCGTCGAGATGTGCGAGTGCGCCGTGAACGCCCCTGACGACCTGAGATACGACATCTTCTACGGGATGTCCAACAACCAGTATCGGTGGGTCGACATCGAGGATGCGTGCGAGAGGATCGGGTATGTGGCGCGGGACCGGGCTGAGGATCGTGAGTGATGGCAGATTTCAACGCATTCAGTCTCGAAGGTAAGACGGCCGTACTCGTGGGAGGTGGAGGGGCCATCGGTCTCGCTGCAGCTCGGGGGCTGGGGACGGTCGGCGCGCACGTGGTGGTCTGCGATGTCACTCAGGAGAAGGTGGACGAGGGAGCCGCATCGCTTTCTCAGGATGGGATATCCGCCGAAGGCCAGGCAGTGGATGCGCTATCGAAAGATATCCTTGCCGCCTGCCGTGACCGCGTGATTGAGGGGCACGGGACCGTCGACATCCTCGTGAGCTTGGTGGGCGGGAATCTGCCTGAGGCGAGTACGACAGATGGACGCACGTTTTTCGATCTGCCCATCGACGCGTTCCAGAAAGCTTTGGCGATCAACCTGTTTGGTGGCGCGATCCTGCCGACCCAAGTCTTCCTCGAGCGAATGGTCGAGAACCCGGATGGGGGTGCAGTGATCAACACCGCGTCAATGAACGCGATTCGCCCGCTGACCCAAATTCCTGGATATTCTTCGGCGAAGGCAGCGGTCGCGAACTTCACTCAGTGGCTGGCCGTGCACGTGGCCCAAGAGTATACGCCAAAGGTACGGGTTAACGCCGTTGCGCCGGGGTTTTTTGTGACGGATCAGAATCGGTATCTCCTGTATGACAAGGAGACCGGTGGCCTGACCGACCGTGGGAAGACGGTCGTCGACCATACCCCGATGGGGCGGATGGGGAATCCGGAAGATGTAGCCGGGGCTGTGTGCTGGCTTGCGTCGCCGGCAGCAGCGTTCGTGACCGGTATCGTGGTGCCCGTGGACGGTGGGTTCTCAGCTTTTTCTGGAGTATAGATACAAGCGTCTGAACGATGAGCCAAGATCTGAGACAAGACGTTCACGCCATTCTCGATTTCGTGGCGGGTCATCTCTACCTGAACCGGCCCGACCTCGAGATCGCCGAGCGTGAGTACAATTCCACGCTTCTGTTTAGCGTGCTCACGGGCCTGATCGGTGGGAAGGCGCTGATTGTCGGCGAACCCGGCCTGGGGAAGACCACTTCAGCTGAATATGTGGGCGCGCTGCTCTACCGGATCCCGTTGGGGACGGTGTGGGAAGCCGAGGTGTCTGGGCATCCCGAGCAGACGGAGGAGAAGATCGTCGGTCGTCCCGATCTCGGGCAGTTGAATCAGGGCAACGAGGATGTGGTGTGGTCCGGTTTCGCGGTCTTGCCCGTCAAGATTGTCGACGAGATCAACCGGCTTCCCGAGACCAAACAGAGCCTGATTCTCAATGGTGTCGACCGCGGGAACTGGACCTACCTGAATCAGATGGTGATCAACGACGAGTATACGTTGTTCGCCACGGCCAACTACCAGGATCGTGGGACCAATACGATCGTCCCCCCGTTGATGGATCGCTTCGATGTGATGGTCGAGTCGAAGCATCCGGGACCGAACTTGGCCTGGATGATCGGGAGAGGGGAGTCTCCCCAGAACAAGCTCAGAGATCTGGACCGGGAGCGAGCCATCCAGGCGTGTATGGCGGAGGAAGGTGGACTGGCCGGTCTGGAAGATATCCTGAGCGGATATGGCCGTGACCTAGAAGAGAAGCTCGGCGTCCCGACTCTGGGGAGCGAACAGCGTCGTGTGATTCAGTCGGAAGCCGGCGCGCTTCCGTTCGATACGGACGCCAGCGCTCTGATTCGCACCATGCTCGCCGAGTTGACGTTCTGCTGCAAATACGGCCAGAAACGCTCGAACGAGATCTGCGACGAGGGGTGTCACTACAAGGGATACCTGACCTACGAGGTTAGGGGGTGTGTGTCGAATCGGTTCCCCGTTTCGGTCAGACGGTATGCTCAGATGCTCGCGTGGCTGAATGGGAAGGACGCGGTGGATGTGGAACACCTGCGTACGATCGTGCCTTACACGGCGGCACATCGCGTTCAGTGGCGTGATGATGTGAACCGGATCGAAGATACGGATGCCAGGAGTGATTGCTACCCGATCCATCGCGCACGAGATGCGTTCAAACAGGTGATTCGGCGATACTCCGAGCAGAGCGACCGGATCAAGTCCGCGCTGGGAACAGCGTCTAGGATCTTCGAAGGAGAGGCGCTGACGCCGCTCGAAGGCGAACACCCGATCTATCGGGAGATCGCCAGGGATCTCGGCATGGAAGACACGAGGCGAATCGAATGATGCGGAATCCGTTCGCCGAATTCTCCGATTTTCAGCGGGCCGAATCGAAGAAGATCCCGCTCGATGATATTCTTTCCGCCCACGAGGATGTGCTCGATCGCCTGACTGAAGGGTTCAAGCGGCTGGTGGCAGATGAAGCCGGTGACGGACTCTGGCAACCCGATGGTGACTCGATCGTTCGGGTCTACGGCGAAGCGACCGAGATCGTCTCATCCTTTCCCTACACAGTTGGCGATATCGAAGCGTTTACTCTGGCCGCCATCGGCAGCGGGGATCCGGACTTCTACCTGATGGGGCCGTTGGGGCTTTATCTCTCCGCGTTGTGCAATCACGCCGACGAGATGGCGGTCTCCTTCCACCTTTCAGGACAGGATATTCGGCTTCCGTTGTTGGGATACCGCACGCGGGACGGTCAGCGCCTTACAGTCGATGGCCACCTGGGTGACCTAGTCGGAATTTCGATGGAGGGTGGCAACATCGAGGTGTCCGGCAATGTGGGTCGATACCTGGGCGCCGGCATGTCCGGCGGGAGTCTTCGCGTCGAGGGGGATGCGGGTCGGTTTATCGGCGAACAGATGACGGGTGGAGAGATCCACGTGCAGGGACGCTTTGGCGGGGTCGGGAAACCGATCAGCGGGCGTGTGTTCCATCGGAAACAGATGGTGTTCGAGGCCGAGTAAAGGAGCTTTGGCGTGGCCGATGGTGCGACAAAAGCGGAATGGCAGGACCTGATCGATCGGGTGTGGCCGGAAGTACGCCGCCGCCACCTGTTCCCTGAGTTGCCGCATCCTGTGGTGTCGGAGTCGGATGACGTCTCGTCGGTCAACCTAAACGATAAGCAGATCACACTGTCTCTCGAAACGAGTGAAGCGCTGGCTCGCGACCTACCCAAGGCGGATGTGGTGAGCGCGCTCCTCGATCACGCGACGGCGCACCACACGGTTTGCCCGTGGGATTTCGATACCTACCTGCGACTCTATGGTTCGCTGAAGCCGGTCGTCCGGGATGGTGAGACGATTAAGCGAACGCTCGACTATTTCACCGATGTGGTGTCCGATACCCACGCTGTTCGCGAGCGCGATTCGCGATTGCCGTCGGTTTACCGTCATCTGGACGGGAACGACAGCTTCAACCTGATTCGCGCCCTCTACGAGCGGATCTGGGGAGAGCCGATGGATGCTGCCGATGACCCGGACACACGCCAGGCCGTAGCCAGACTGGAGCGGATCCCGTATCTCGATCGGACGAAGTGGCTGGATTCCGTCCGGACGTTCGCCTCGGTCATGCGACCCTACGTCGATGCGGAACTCGAGGAGGGCGAGGGCGACTCCGACGGCGGGATGCTCGGGCCGCACGGCGCAGGTCAGTATAGCAAGGAAGAGATCGAGAAGGGGCTGAGTGCCTTTGCCGACAAGGGCTTCCACGCCTTTCGGACGATGGTCGAGGATTTCCGCCAGGAGATCGAGGACGCGGGGGCGATGCCCGAGAAAGGGATCGGTCACGGGCGAGGGGTTCCGCGGGATGCGGACATTCTTTATTATATGAGGCTCGCGGAGTCGTATAAACTTCCCGTCAAACCGATGCCGATGGAAAAGGTCGGGGGGCTGTATCCACACACCCACACGCCCTGGGAGATCGGCAAGCCGGTGCACGATATCGACGTGTGGACGAGTTTGGGGAAGATTCTGCCCGGGGTTTCCCAGACCTGGCTGCGGCGGGAGGGCGAGACGCACGGTGCGGAGGATGGCACGCCTGATTGTCTGATTCTGATCGATTCGTCAGGCAGTATGGCGAATCCGTGCGATGAGATGTCGCACGCCGTGCTGGGTGCAGGATGCGCGGCCGACGCGTATATGAGACGCCGTCGCCGAGTGGCAGTCTACAACTTCAGCGATGCACCGCAGGGCGGCTTCGAACGACTTGACTTCAGCGAGGATCGCGAGGCGGTCTACCGCGTGCTCTGCCGATACTTTGGCGGAGGTACCGAGCTGGCACTGGAAGATTTTCGGTCGTTCGATGCGCCACAAATGGATATCTTCATCATCACCGATATGCAGATTTCGAACCTCGGTTCGGTGATTCGGTATTTGGGGTCTTTCGCCGGGCGGGTGACGGCTGTTCACGTCGGTCAGAACCTTGAGGCGGATCAGTTTCGGTCCCAAACCGAAGAGAGCAACCATATCGTTGTCTATGCTGTCGATTCACCCGAGGACATCCCCGCGATCGTGCTGGCTGAGGCTGAAGCACGCTTCGCGGCCTGACACTCAGCAAGTCGGGGATTCACGTTACAGAGGGGTTGGTATGGTGATTCAGAGATATGTTCGGAGCGCGTGGCCGGTTGTGATCTGCCTGGTTTTGCTGGTGGCCGCCTGTGAAGACAAGGCGCGCATCAAGTCGCAGGAGGATCGTCTCGCCTACAGCATCGGCTACAGCATGGGGAAGAACATCCAGGCGACGCTGGCCGAGCGCGAAGACAGTCCCAGCGTTGAGCATCTGCTGGCCGGGATTCGCGCCGCGATGCAGGGCTCGTCGGACGTGATGACCGACGAAGAGATGCTGGGAATCCTCTCGGATCATGCAAAGGTGGCCGAGGAGCGTGCCCAGCAGCGGATGGAGCAAGCCGCCGAGGACGCGAAGGAGGCCGGTGATCAGTACCTGGCGCAGAACGAGGACCGAGACGGTGTGATGGCCCTGCCGAGCGGTGTCCAATACCGTGTTCTGGAAGCGGGTGACGGAATCCGGGCGACGATCAAGGACACGGTGCTCGCCATGTATGTGGGCCGGTTTATTGACGGTACTGTGTTCGAGGAGACCTACGAGTCCGGCGAAGAGATCTACTTCCCCGTGAAGCGAGTGATCCCGGGCTGGCAGGAAGTATTGATGATGATGCCCGTCGGATCTAAGTGGGAGGTCGCGGTGCCTTCAGACCTGGCGTATGGCAAGCGAGGAACCCCGACCATCCCGCCCAACTCGACGCTGGTCTTCGACATCGAAGTCCTGGGTATCAAGGGCAAGACTGTCGACGTGGTCGAGTAACGAGAACCAGATCGTGCATGTCACGTGCCCCTGTCGGACGGCAGGGGCACATTCTTTGGAGAACACGTGCTAAACGCATCACAACGCAAATCGCTCCGTCGTCAGGCGCACCATCTGAAGCCGACGGTGTTCGTCGGCAAAGAGGGGGTGACGGCGTCCCTGATCGACGCGCTCAAGGAGTCGATTGGCGCGCACGAACTGATCAAGGTGCGCTTTGTCGATAACAAGGAAAACAAGAAGGAGCTCGCGGCGAAATTGACCGACGCGTCTGACAGCGAACTCGTTGGAATGATCGGACACCTGGCGATTCTGTATCGCGAGCATTCGGACGAAGAGAAGCGAAAGATCAAGCTCAGCGAGCCGGCGTGATCGAGATCCTGTATCAGGACGATCACTACGTCGCTGTCAACAAGCGAAGCGGTCTGGTGGTGCATCCGACCAAGCTGGCGCCCGACGCGGTGGCCGTACTCCCGTCCCTCCGGAAGCAGCTGGACCGGTATGTTTATCCTGTGCACCGGATCGATCGGGGGACGTCAGGTATCGTGGTCTTTGGTCTGTCACCGGACGCGGCTCGTCAGTTCGGAGAACTGATGCAGGCTCGCGAGGTCGACAAACAGTATCTGGCCGTCCTCCGCGGGTATGCGGACGATGTAGGCCGAATCGATTACGCGATCGAGGATGCCGACAAGCAGAACGGCCGCCTGGACAGCGTGACGGACTACTGGTGCAAACGACGCGTGGAGATACCCTACGCGGTCGGGCCGTATGAGCAATCGCGTTATTCGCTCGTGATTGTAAAGCCGCTCACGGGGCGTCGTCACCAGATCCGGAAGCACTTCGCCCATTTACGGCATCCGGTGATTGGCGATTCCACCTATGGCGACGGAGATCACAATCGGCTGTATCGCCAGGCCTTCCGGTGTAGAAGGCTCTTGCTGATGGCGTCATCGCTATCGTTTACCCATCCCGCCACGGGAGAGCGTGTCGACATCGCGTGTGGGGTGCCCAAACGGATCGAACGATTGTTCGAGAGGTTCGGGTGGTTCGATGTTCCGCTTCGACACGAAGAGACAGCTGAGACAGTCTAGGAAGAAGGATGAAGGCGATTTGTGTCGACCCGGAGACCCGGGCGATCGATTGGAAAGAAGTGGACAATCCGACCCCGGCTGCCGGCGAGGTCGTGGTCGACATCCATGCGACTGCGGTCAACCGCGCCGATCTGTTGCAGCGCGCAGGCAATTATCCGCCACCCGCCGGTGCGCCGCCCTACATGGGGCTCGAAGCGTCTGGTGTGATCTCGCAACTGGCCGACGGGGTTGAGGGATGGCAGGTTGGCGACCGGGTGTGCACGCTGCTGAGTGGTGGGGGATATGCTGAACGGGTCGCGGCTCCCGCTGACCTCCTGATCCGCATTCCGGATGATTGGGATTTCGAACGCGCGGCGGCAGTCCCGGAGGTCTTCTATACGGCCTTCCTGAACCTGTTCATCGAGGGTGAGTTGCGCGAAGGAGAGACCGTGCTCATCCACGGTGGTGCCAGCGGTGTCGGTACGGCAGGTATCCAGATGGCGAAACGAGCGGGCGCTCGGGTCTTGGTGACAGCGGGTCGAGACGACAAGGTCGACGTCTGCTTGAAACTCGGTGCTGATGCGGGCGTGAACTACAAAGAGCAGGATTTCGAGAAGGGGGTGAGAGACCTGGCGCCTGATGGGGTAGACGTCATCCTGGATATCGCGGCGGCCGACTATCTGAAACGAAACATGGCGCTGCTCAAAACCCGAGGCCGACTGGTGATGATCGCGCTCCTCACCGGGGTCATCGCCGAGATCGACCTGTCTACCCTGATGCGCGGCCGTCAGCGTCTGATCGGATCCGTTCTCCGGTCCCGTTCGCTAGAAGAAAAGGTCGACGTCCACGATCGATTCGAGGAGCAGTTCTGGCCTGATCTCGTGTCCGGTGAGATCCAGACTGTGATCTACAAGACGCTACCGATCGAGGAGACGGCCGAAGCGCAGGCGATCCTCGAACGGAATGAGAATATTGGTAAGGTTATTTTGGGAGTCAGAACCTAGAGAAGACCACCCCTCGACTTCGCTCCCACCTGCGCCAAGGCTACGGTAAGGCAGGCGAGGCAAGCTACATACACGACACGAAAATGGAAGTCGGTCGGCGCTCATTGCTGCGTTCAGAGCATAGGTGGCGTCCGGAGACACTGCAGGCTTTTGGGTTAGGGTTTAGCTTTCGTGCTTTTCTTGGTCATCATTTTTTTATAGCGAGAGTATGACTACTACATCAGACAAAATCCTCGAGCACAACAAATCCTTCATTCCCGGGGGTGTCGTGTCCGTCAACCGGGCGGTCGATCCGAATCTCTCGTTTGTGAAGGGAGAAGGGCCACGCGTATGGGACGTCGATGGGAAGGAATACATCGACTATCACGCGGCCTTTGCTCCGTATATCCTCGGTCACAACGACCCGGACGTAAACGCCGTCGTCAGGCGCGTGCTTGACGATGGAACGACGCTGATGGGAGCGGGGACGAATGAGCTGGAAGGCCGTACGGCGGAGCTGATCGTGAACAGCGTGCCGTCAGCCGATCGGGTGATGCTGACGAATACAGGGTCTGAGGCGACATACCACGCGCTCAGGATTGCGAGGGCGCACACGGGACGCACAGGTGTGGTCGTGATGCAGGGCGGATACAACGGCTGGCACAACGACGTGGCGATGAACGTGATGACCCCGCTGGAGGCGACCGGGCCTCGCGTGTCACCAGGAGAATATCCCAAGGCACCAATCTCAGCCGGTATCCCGCCGTACGTGCTGGAGGACGCTCACGTCGTGAACTACAACGATCTGGATTCGGTGCGGGCGATGCTGACTTCACACAGCGTGAGCGCCGTCCTCCTGGAGCCGATTCTTCAGAACATCGGAATCGTCAAGCCCAAAACCGGCTATCTCGAGGGACTGCGAGCGCTGTGCGATGAGCAGGGCGTCGTGCTGGTATTCGACGAGGTGAAGACCGGGTTCCGACACGCCCTGGGCGGGTTCCAGTCCATTTGCGGCGTCACCCCTGATCTGTGCGTGTTCGGTAAGGCGCTGGCGAATGGGTTCCCGATGGGTGCGATCGGTGGGCGATCGGATCTGATGGACTACTTCGTTCACGAGGATCCGGCAAAGCGCGTACTGATCGCCGGAACTTACAACGCTCATCCCGTCGCGTGTGCGGCAGCTGTGGCGACGATGGAGAAGCTCGCAAAAAATGACGGTGCGTGTTTCCAGCAGCTCGATGAACGCGGTCAGCAAATGGAGGATGGGCTGAGTGAGCTGTTCTCGAACGCGGGCATCACGGCCACGATCGCACGTCAGGGATCCGCGTTCTGCGTCTACTTCATGGATCACGCACCGGTCGACTGGCACGACATCGCCGAACATCACGACTTCGACTACGACACTGCCTACCGGAAAAGGCTGATCGAGAACGGGATCTACCACTTCCCGCTGCCGACCAAGCAGGGCAGCATCTCTCTTTCACATACCCCTGACGTGATCGAGGAGACGCTGAGTAAGACGGTTCTGGGCTAGCTCAACGCTACAACGTTCAATCGCAACTCGTGAGCCCCGTCTGGTCGCGCATACTCGTAGTAGTAGTGGATGCGATCCGGGAACTGGAGGGCGTCCACATACCGCAGGGATCCTGTGGCGTGGGCTGAGGTGAGGATCGGGCCGTCCGGCGTTAGACACTTGAGCGATCGGATGTCAGTGCCGGACAGGATCCCGGTTCGTTCTTCGTAGTTTCCACTCACATCCGATGCCCCGTCGTAGAAGGCCGTGTAGACGCCATCCAGATATACGGCTGAGCAGATGCGTCGACACCATGCGTCCCAACCTTCCCCCGTCGGCGAGAAGATGTCCCTCTGCCACTCGAAGTGGCGACCATCGATGCTCGTGGCCAGACCGGTACGCGATACCGTCAGTCCGGTGTTGTAGGCGTCGGCGGTGGCGTGCAGATCTCCTTCCCGGTCCGCCTGGAGGTTCTCGATCCGGGTCGCATAGCTGAGGATCATGTGATACACGCCGCCGACCGTGTAGACATAGGGGTCCTTGATCCCCTCGATCCCCATGTCCGCCGGATCGAACAGCAGCTGGCTTTCCGAGGGCTTGAACCCGTCAGGGCTATCGGCTTCCATCATATCCGTTCGCCACATCTTGTGTTCCGGGTCCGTGTAGCTTATGAATAGCCGCCAGCTCCCATCGAGCCCCTTGACGAGCGCGGACCGTTCCATCGAGTCGGAGCAGAACTCGGTCTTCTTTGCTGACCAGATCGGGGTAAACGAGATACCATCATCACTTTCGGCGATGACGCACTCGCCGCCGCGTTCGAGTTCGAGACCTCGGGGACGTCGCAGACGATAGTAGAGGTAGTAATTGCCGGATTCGGGGTCGAATATCGCGCTGGGTGCTCCCGCCCACCAACCCTCGTCGTTGCCGAGTGGCTCGATGATGGTGGTTCCTGTTTTCGGGTCGAAGAGAGGGGCGTGACCTACCTGGTTCAAGCTGTTCATAGCGTCTCCGTTGGCCTTGGCGGAACGCAGTCGAGATGACCGCCTTTCCGTTCTCGATATCTCTGCCTAATTTACCGGCGCGAGCAATCCTGTCCCACAAAAACGAGCGGTAATTTGAGCGATACACCGATTATCGACACCGACATCCACGCCGTATTGAACTGGCAGCACGTCGTGGAGTGCCTCCCCGAACCGTGGCGATCACGTGCAGCTGGCGGAAACCGTGCAAGCGGCCCCCTTGGCTATTGGAACCCCAATGGCGTGATGCGGGGGGACACGAAGCTCGAAGACGGACGACGGATCGAATCCAGCGCTGAGACATTGGGGGAGCATTTTTTCGATGTCTACGGGATCTCGTATGGCATCCTGAACTCCGGCAACCTGCACGCGGCGCTGTCACCCGAGCCCGACTATGCCGCGGCACTGATGACGGCATCCAATGCGACGATCGTCGAGGACTGGCTCAAACAGGACGATCGTATCCGCGCTTCGATCGTGGTGTCGCCAACCGATCCGCAACTGGCCGCGGAGGAAATCCGTCGCTGGAAGGATGAACCCGGATTCGTACAGGTGATGATGCCCAGTGGCGCTCGGATCCCGTATGGCCAGCGATTCTATCACCCGATCTATGAAGCGGCGCGGGAGATCGGGTGTCCCGTGGCGATCCATCCTGGCACCGAAGGCTCAGGCATCTCGGGCCCGCCCACGGCGTCAGGCTACCCGTCGAGCTATTTCGAGTGGCACACGAGTCTCGTGGGCAGTTATCTGGCCCATCTTGTCAGCCTGATCACGGAAGGTGTGTTCATCAAATATCCCGAGCTGACGTTTGTGATGGTCGAAGGAGGCGTCTCTTGGGTGCCTCCGCTTCTCTGGCGGTTCGACAAGAATTGGAAAGCCTTGCGACAGACGACACCCTGGTTGGAAGTGCCGCCGAGTGAGCTTGTCGCCAAACACATCAAACTGACGACGCAGCCGATCGAGGAACCGGATGACATCTCCCATCTACACCAGATGTTGGACATGTTTCCGGCGGAACAGATGCTGATGTTCTCGACGGACTATCCGCACTGGGATGGTGATGTGCCCGATTTCACGGCCCGGCTGTTGCCGGATCGTTTGCGTAATCGCGTGATGTATAAAACGGCCGCAGAGCTTTACGGGATTCCCGTGGGCGTGGCAGCATAGATGAAGGGGAGGACCAAGTGGAGGTGAGGTTGGCGAGCCTGCTACAAGGTGCACAGGATGCGGAAGGAACCGTGGTCATCATCGATGTATACCGGGCGTTCACGACGGCGGCCGTGGCGTTCCTGAAGGGAGCGGAGAAGATCATCCTAGTCGCTGAGGTCGAGGAAGCGATCGCTTTGCGTGAAGCGGGCGACGGCGATATCTGCGTCGGCGAGGTCGAGGGAATGCGGCCCGGAGGGTTCGACTTCAACAACTCACCGTTCGAGATGTGTCGCGCTGACCTGACGGGAAAGACGATCATCCAATCGACGCGTGCGGGGACGGTTGGTGTATGCGCGGCGACCAAGGCCGAACGGATTTACGGTGGATCGTTAGTCGTCTCTCAGGCCACGGCCGAAACGATCTTGAAGGATGACCCGGAGGTCGTCACGCTGGTGGCGATGGGCTGGGCAGGCGCCGTACGGACTGACGAAGACGAACAGTGCGCGCTCTATCTTAGGAACTTGATTCAGGGGCGGGAAGCGAACCCTGATCACGTACGAGGGTTGGTGATGGCCGGGGAGGAGTCACAGAAGTTCGGTAACCCCGAGACGCCGCATTTCCACCCTCGTGACCGCGATATCGCTTTGCGGATCGATGCCGCCCCTTTTTCGATCGCTATCGCTGAGGAGGACAGTCTTCTGGTTGCCCGAGCAGTCGCGCAAGACCAGCCGTTCGACCCCGCAACTCTGTGCGGCGAGATCTAGACCGGTAGGGGCGATGGACGCGAACATGACGTGTGTGCTGGATTCGGAAGGAACGGATCGGCTGGTCGAACTGGTGCGGGAAGCCGGGCCCGACCAGGGCTTGTTCGGAGCGAAGATCACAGGTGGAGGCAGCGGCGGAACGGTCGCGGTGATCGGGCGAAAGGGCACGGACGGTGCGATCGAGGCGATCGCTGACGCCTATGCGTCAGAAACGGGTCACAAACCGCATATCTTCAGCGGATCGAGCCTGGGTGCAGGGGCTCTGGGGGCGCGATCAGGTTGGCAGGGTAAGGTGCGAGACGGGGAGGCTGACTATGGAGCCGAGCACGGACCAAAGGACCAGGACCTGGAACCACAGATGGACACAAATGAACACAGATGGGATATCGTACGGATAGAGTGCGCCGAGGTGTAGACAAGCAGCAGGCCGGGAAGGACTCTCGGCGCCAGATAGCGAGATGAGATATAAATCCCGCAGGACTTCGATGAGTGAGGACGGACTATGCTGACCCAGGACGAAAAGGTGCGCTTCAACGACGAAGGTTACCTGGTGTTCGACGGGCTGCTCGAGGCGGATCGCCTCCAATACTATATGAAGGTGCTGGATGATCTGGTTGAGATGGGCGCGAGTCTGACGGAGGAAAACCCGCACTGGACGCTCGAGTATGACGACGACGGCAAGGTCCAGGCGGGGTTGCTGCACAAGGTCCAGGGCGTATGCCTTGTCGAATCCCGCGTGCTCGAACTCGCTTCAGAACCGGCGATCCTCGACCGAGTGTCCGATCTGGTCGGAGGAGACATCGATGTCTTTGGAACGAAGTTCTTTCCGAAGCTCCCCAACGGCGGTACATCGACGAACTGGCACCAGGACAACGTCTACTTCGGGACGAATACCGATCGCATCATCAGTTGCGCGACCTACCTGGAGGCGGCGGATGAAGCCAACGGGTGTCTCAAGGTTGTTCCCGGCAGTCACAGGTCGAGGGTGATCGAGAAGCACGAGAAGAACCCGAAGGGGCACGGGAGTTGGACGGACGTGGATGAGGATCGTGCTGTGAACGTAGTGTGCTCAGCCGGTACGGTCGTGCTCTTTTCTGCCAACCTGCTTCACGGGGCGAACGACAACCACAGCGATCGATCGAGCTATCGAACCGCCTGGCACTATATGCCCGGTTCGCTCAACCCTGAGCGATTCCCGCGTGGTGAATACTCTGACCGGTATATCGTGAGGGGGGGCTGACGTGCCGCGCGTGCGTATCGATCTGCCCGAGACGTTCACCTTCGAGACCGAGATCCCGATCCGGATCAGCGATTTGAACTATGGCGGTCATTTGGGAAATGATGCGGTACTTTCGATTGCCCACGAGGCACGGATCCGTTTCCTGAACGCCCTGGGACATTCAGAAAAGGACGTCGGTGGCTGCGGGATCATCATGGCCGACGCCGCTGTGGTCTATCGGTCTGAGGCCTTCCACGGACAGACCGTCCGGGTCCAGATGGCTTCAGCTCAGGAGGGTCGGTTTTCCTGCGACCTCTACTACCGACTGACGGACGTTGACGACGGTCGTGAGATTGCGAACGTGAAGACGGGAATCATGTTTTTCGACTATGAGCGGCGGAAGCCAACCCGTATCCCGGAGGCCTTCGCGGAGGCGATTTCCGAGGTCAATTGACACTGATTTTCCGGGCCGCTATCATGGGCTTGGCTTGATATGGATCGGACCCAGCCCGGCCCTCGTGGAGCGCCGGGCTTTCTTGTTCGTGAGGGTCCTGTGTTCAGAGAAGAAGCGCCAGGGGTGTTTAGTGTTGCCAGTCGGTTTGTCGATGGGAAGAATGGCATCGTGGTCGGCGAACGTGGGGCTGTCGCCATCGACTGCGGAAACTACGTGGATGAGGCACTGGCGATGGCCGACTTCATCCGCGAGCAGGGACACGAGACGAACGACGTCGTCCTGACCCACGACCGCGGAGAGCGAACGCAGAAGTCTCGCGCTGGTTCAAGCCGGTTACGAGTCAGCCGAATTCGGCCAGGTCGCGAGCCTGGCTGATAGGTTCGGGGCCATCTGACACCCAAGCCCTGGAAGGGCGACGGCACATAGCCTGGGGCGCAAGCTCCAGGTAGCCGAGAGGCATGGAGCAACAGGCGCCGCCGCAGGCAAAATTCGTTCAGTGTCACGTGACATCCGGCGCCATTTCTAAGGAAGAACAGTTGAACCGGTCGCGCATTCACTGCCGCGACAATCACAAGAGAGGATATGGCACACACATGCCAGCACCCATCGCACTGCAACTATACACGCTTCGCGAAGCTGCGAAGGAAGACTACGAAGGAATCGTCCGAAAGGTCGCGCACATCGGCTACGCCGGAGTCGAACCTGCCGGTTTCCCCGGTACTACCGTCGAAGCCGGTAAGAAGCTGTTCAACGATCTCGGACTCGAGGTCTGCAGCGCCCATCTCCCGCTCCCGATCGGGGACAACGTGAACGAGTCGCTCGAGACGGCTGAAGCACTCGGGATCAAGCGTGTGGTTGCAGGCCAAGGGAGAGATGAGTTCGGTTCGAGGGATCAGATCAAGGCTTCCTGCGACCGGTTCAACGAGGCCCAGGCGAACTGCGCCGAGAAAGGATTCACCTTCGGGATTCACAACCATTGGTGGGAGTTTCTAGAAATCGAAGGCGAGTTGGTTTACAAGCAGATGCTCGAGCACCTTGCCCCTGAGATCCTGTTCCAGATCGATGCCTACTGGGTACAGACGGCAGGTCCGGATCCAGCTGGCGTGATCGCCGAGCTGGGTAGCCGTGTTCCTCTCGTCCACCTGAAGGACGGGCCCTGCACGAGGGAAGCGGACATGCAGGCGCTGGGTGAGGGTGTCACGGACTTCAAGAGCATCGTTGACGCCGGAAGAGACCACGTCGAGTGGTGGATTGTGGAGCTCGATCGCTGTGCCACCGACATGATGGAGGCTGTCGAGAAGAGCTACGCCTTCCTGACGGCCGGAGGATACGCACGTGGCCGATAAGGTGAAGATCGGGCTGGTCGGCTGCTGGAGCATCAGCCCGCAGCATTTCAAGTAGCGTCACCACTTCGAGATCCTGGATCTCGTTGCGTGCGCCGACCTGGATGTCGATCTGGCCTACCACGTCCTGGAACTGATGCACGCGTTCCACGAGGGGTCTGAGCAGGGATCGCATATCGATATCCAGAGCAAGGTGGATCGACCGGCTGCGCTCCCCTTGGGACTGGCATCCGGTACGCTGACGACTGAGTTGCTCAAGCCCCGAAAGGGGCGATCCGAAAATAGCCAGGGGCGCCAGCCCCTGGACTGGGAAGGGAAAGCGAGGTCGCGCCGCTTGTTGACGTGCAGAAGTAACATCCGCAGCCCCGGCGCCGATAACACACAGAGAGAAGGGAAATCAATGGCAACAAAAGTACTGATGACGTGGGGCGGATGGGAAGGCCACGAACCCCAAAAGACAACCGAGATCTTCGAAGCCGTCCTGAAAGAATCCGGATGCGATGTCCAGGTTCACGAAACGCTCGACGTGTTGACCGACGAGGATCTGCTGACGGCTCAGGACCTGATTGTCCCGTGTTGGACGATGTCCTCGATCGAGAAGGAGCAATCCGCCGGGCTGCGTAAGGCGATCGAGGGTGGTGTTGGTTTGGGAGGATGGCACGGCGGTATGGCCGATGCTTTCCGACAGGACACGAACTACCAGTGGATGGTCGGGGGACAATGGGTCGCCCATCCCGGTGGTGTAATCGATTACCGTGTGAACGTCACGAACCACGACGATCCGATCACGCAGGGCCTCGACGACTTCGACATGCACTCCGAGCAGTACTACATGCACGTCGATCCCGGTAACGAGGTGCTCGTTCACACGACCTTTGAGACGGGCGATCTCGCCCCGTGGGTCAACGGCTGCGTTATGCCCGTCGTTTGGAAGCGGTTGTATGGGAAGGGAAGAGTGTTCTACTCTTCTCTCGGCCACAAAGCCGTCGATTTCGACGTCCCCGAGGCCAAAGAGATCCAGAAACGTGGTTTGCTTTGGGCCGCTGGCGCCCTCTAGTGCCTATTACCTGATCACTGGTGCCTGGGGCGGGTGGGTCTCCGGCAGCTCCCCAGCCCCGCTCTCGCTCGGGCTTGGTGGACGATGGGGGGATATTGACACCTCCGACTGAGTAATGTAACTTAAGCCGCTAAAGGATCATTTATGTACTGCCTTCAGAATATGGCGCCGTAGCAAAGCTGGTAATGCAGGGGCCTGCAAAGCCCTCACTCGGCGGTTCGAGTCCGCCCGGCGCCTCCAAAATGCAAAGGATCAGTGGCACATTGCCGCTGATCCTTTTGCTTTGTGGGGAAACGCGGTCATCCCGTCTGACACTACCGCTCGTTCCTATGGACGACGCCAAAGTGGCACATGTTAGCCACCAGTGAACGGGTTGCGCCATTCCTGCCAGAGGCGAATGTGTTGAGCTTTCCAACACTTCGTCTACGTCTGTTTAATCCTTTGTTGCAGAGGAATTTAGACCCGTCAGAAACCGGCGCGACAGAGGCGTCGATGGCACCAAACTTTCGACATTGGGTTATCAGCTGAGGCAGCACGTGACGTTGCCGATGAATATTACAAGAGGAGAGGTGTCGGCCAGGACACGCGTTCAGGGGGATGTTCGGGATCTCGTGTCTCGCGTTCGAGTCCAGACGCCAGAGCGGATTTCAGACGAGGTAGCCAGGGTGCTCTTCCAGGAGTGGAAGAAAGACGCATCCTTGTCGATCGGCGATCTGTTTCGCGCGATCGAATCGAAGAGACGGGAGGCGGCAAAGGACGAGAGCGAGGCGATCGCCAGCGATATCTACGACAGCCCGAGCGCTCGCAGCTCGGCGCAAGGCGCCTCTCGAGCGATACACCGAGGTGTAGTCGTGTAGCGAACGAACCCAAATATACCAAACAAGGCCCGATGGCATTTAAGCTGGCGGGCCTTGTTCGTGTACAGCAGCAGGGGGGATGTTGTCACGAAACCTGTCTCCTCTGCGCCCTGCTCCTCCTCCGCCTCGTCCCGTCTTGACGCTGATTTAGCCTGCCTCTAACTTGAAACATCCACTAGCATTGCAGCCCGGGTGGTGGAATTGGTAGACACAGGAGACTTAAAATCTCCTGGCCTTCGGGCCGTGCCGGTTCGAGTCCGGCCCTGGGCACCATATTTTACAGTAGTTTACGACTGTGCCTCTCTTTGAGACTCAGTGCCGATTTCGGGG